>Ga0255134_1000004_pt1 | contig 88688 bp, 81 predicted proteins | sample Law_Law_RepC_8d_FD_188550 | JGI IMG/M metagenome (GOLD analysis project Ga0255134, IMG submission 188550) | Freshwater microbial communities from St. Lawrence River, New York, United States - Law_Law_RepC_8d | ecosystem: Environmental > Aquatic > Freshwater > River | place: USA: New York... | reverse complement strand
AAAGTGGCGGCGAGTATAAACCAAATCCGGCGGGGCAGGACAGGCGCTTGCCTGCGTCGGTTGCGGCAGTCCGGCAATCCACTTACCATGCTTCAACCCTCCGGCGCCAGTGCGCCTCGCCAACGCTTCCCTTGCAGCTCGCCATGCCCCAGTCACCCATGACAGCACCCCCGTTCGTGACACCTGTCCTCTTGCGTGTGGCTGTGCCATCGCCTCTGCGGCGCCTGTTCGACTACCTGCCGCCGGAGGGTCTGGATGATGCAGGAGTCAGGGCACTCAGACCGGGAATGCGCGTTGCAGTGCCTTTCGGAACACGCACGCTGGTCGCCATTCTGGTGTCATTGCAGACTCAAAGCAGTGTGCCCACCGGCAAACTGAAGAGAGCCCTGCACCTGATTGACCAACAAGCACTGCTGCCGGCTTCTCTCATGGAACTTTACGTCTGGGCAGCGCAGTACTATCAGCATCCGCCGGGCGAAGTGTTCCAGACCATGCTGCCCGCCCTGTTGCGCCAGGACCGCCCCGCCGCGCGGCCACCCCGCAAAGTGTGGCGCCTTTCCGACGCCGGTCATGGCCTGCCGGAGGACGCCCTGCGCCGCGCGCCACGCCAGCGCGAGATCATCGATTTTCTCAGTGAACATGGCGAACTGGACAAGACATCCATTCTGGAGTCAGAAATTTCCCCGGCAGCGCTTGCCGCACTGGTGTCCGCCGGACTGGTGCTGATGCAGGAGGAAGCAGATGGCGGACCTGCGACAACGGCGCTCAATCTGCGCCCCCCGCAGGAGCTCAGCCTGGTACTGAATGCAGAGCAGCAACATGCAGTGGACGCAGTGGCCGGCGGGCTGGGCGGCTACAGCTGCTATTTGCTGGACGGCGTGACTGGCAGCGGCAAGACAGAGGTCTATCTGCAGATCATTGCTACCGTGCTTGCGAAAGGTCAGCAAGCACTGGTTCTGGTGCCGGAAATCAGCCTCACCCCCCAAACCATCAGCCGCTTCCGGCGCCGCTTCCAGTGCCGGATTGCCGTGTTGCACTCCGGCCTGACCGACACCGAGCGCCTGCATGCATGGCTCGATGCGCGGGACGGAATTGCCCGAATCATCATTGGCACCCGCTCCGCGCTGTTCACGCCCATGGCCCGACCGGGGGTGCTGATTGTGGACGAGGAACACGATGGCTCATTCAAGCAACAGGACGGCTTTCGCTATTCCGCCCGGGATCTGGCAATCGTCCGTGCCCGACGCGAAAACATCGCCATTGTGCTGGGGTCGGCTACACCCAGTCTGGAGTCTCTCTTCAACGTGCGTGCCGGCCGCTATGCGCACCTGCCCCTCACCGAACGGGCAGGACACGCAGCCCAGCCAACGCTGCATCTGGTGGACACCACTCAGGAGCTGGTGCAGGAAGGCTTTTCCGGCCCTCTGCTCGCTCGCATTGGCAGCCATCTCCAGGCAGGCAATCAGGTACTGGTATTTCTGAATCGGCGCGGCTTTGCGCCCACATTGCAATGCGGTGATTGTGGCTGGATTTCGGAATGTGCATACTGCGACGCCCGGATGACGCTGCACAAAACTACGCCGCATTTGCGCTGTCACCATTGCGATGCCCGTCGCCCCATCGACCGTCACTGTCCGCTCTGCAAGTCACGCAATCTGCAGGCTCTCGGGCTGGGCACCGAACGCAGTCAGGCCTGGCTGCAGGGACTGTTCCCCGACACTCGCGTGCTGCGAATAGACCGGGATACCACACGTCGCAAGAATGAACTGGATGTTTTGCTGAATGAAGTGCATCAGGGCGGCCCCTGCATTCTCATCGGGACACAAATGCTGGCAAAGGGGCACCACTTTCCACGGGTCACACTGGTCGCTGTACTGGATGCGGATGCCGGCCTGTTCAGCGCCGATTTCCGGGGTCAGGAACACACGGCGCAACTGCTGATGCAGGTGGCAGGGCGCTCAGGGCGCGAGGGTATACCGGGAGAAGTGCTGATTCAGACCCGGCATGCCGGCCATCCCACTCTGCAGACGCTGGTGAGGGACGGCTACGGACATTTTGCCAGTGTTCTGCTGGAAGAGCGCCGGGTGGCAGGAATGCCGCCGTATTGCGCGTTGGCGCTGATCCGCGCCGAAGCCGAAGACTATCGCGCGCCCGAGAGTTTCCTCTCCCTTGTACGTACCCTTGCCGATGCGCGGCTGCGCGAATCCGGAGACACTGGGATTACCCTGATGGGACCACTGCCTGCCCCCATGGAGAAGCGTGCAGGCAAATTCCGCGCGCAGCTGCAGATCAGCGCTCAGCAGCGCCCGGTACTGCAGCACTTGCTGGCCGGGCTCTGTCCGCAGATAGAGGCCCTGCGCGAAGCGCGCTCCGTGCGCTGGTCGGTGGATGTCGATCCTCAGGACATGATCTGATCTGCGCACCAGAGCAATGCCTGCACCGGAATAACAGTGGTTGGTGCCGCTTTTTTTCAGGATAATGGCCGTCACTCGACCCCCAGAAAAATTCCACGCAAGGACATCATGGCTCACGATTTTGCCAAGACCAGACGCCGCGCCGCTCCCGAACAGGCCAGACAGAAACCGGCACCGACACCGCCTGCCAGGAACATGCTTTTCACAGGCCTGATTACAGGTGCCGTGCTGGGCTTCTTCAGCTTCTTCCTCATCTACCTGTCCGGGATACTCCCCCCCGTTGGCAATATGAGTGCCGAAGCCGTCGCCAGCAATGCAGCCGAACAGGCAGCCGCGCAGCAGCGTCGCAACGAAGAACTGGAACAGGCCGCCACACGCCTGCAGCTGGAGTTCTACAAGGAACTCCCCAATTACGAGCTGATCGTCGACAACATGCCCCAGGCCAGCGCCGCCACCGTCGTGGCGACCACTGGCGCGCAGTCGGCACCGACGCCTGTGGCTGTCACGGGTACTGCAGGCGCCATCGATACTGCGCTTGCTGTGCAGACCCCGGAAAGCGGGGCAACTGTCATTGATGCAATGCCTCAGCCTGCGGCAACTCTCTCCGCCGTGCCGGCCGAGGTGCCGACTGACGTGCAGACTGAGATGCAGGCCAGTACTGCTCTAGTGCGGGAATCCGGCTTCATGATCCAGGCCGGCGCGTTCCAGCAGGAAAACTCTGCCGTGGCACAGAGTGATCGCCTGCTCGGGCTCGGGCTGTTTTCCCGCGTGAAGCAGGAAGCCCTTCTGGGAAAGACGCTGTTCCTGGTACAGGTTGGCCCCTTCGACACCCGCGAGCAGGTGGCCCAGGCTGAAGGCATCCTGCGCAGCAACGGCATCGACAGCATCCGCATGGGGCTGAGCCCGTAGGCGTCACAACACTGCCTTGAATTCGGCTTGTCTGCGCCCATATTCCCTTTTGTCCCGATTCCCGGCAGTGACCGGCAGGAGTAGTCGTTTGGAACAGTATCACGGTACTACGATTGTCTCGGTCCGCCGTGGCAACAAGGTTGTCGTCGGTGGCGATGGCCAGGTATCCCAGGGCAATACCGTCATGAAGGGCAATGCCCGCAAGGTGCGCAGACTCTACAAGGACCAGGTCATTGCCGGATTTGCGGGCGGCACCGCCGATGCTTTCACGTTGTTCGAGCGCTTCGAGGAACAGCTGGAAAAGCACCACGGCAAACTGGTGCGCTCGGCGGTGGAGCTGGCCAAACTGTGGCGTACCGACCGCATGCTGCGACGCCTTGAAGCCCTGCTGATCGTGGCTGATCGCGAAGCCTCGCTGATCATCACCGGCAACGGGGATGTCATAGAGCCGGAGGACTCATTGATGGCCATCGGCTCCGGCGGCCCCTATGCCCTGTCTGCTGCCCGCGCTCTCTACCGGCATACCGACCTGGATGCCCGCACCATCGTTCAGAACAGCCTGGTCATCGCTGCAGACATCTGCGTGTACACGAACCAGAACCACACCATCGAAGAACTGGAGTTCTGATCAATGTCCAGCATGACCCCGAGAGAAATTGCGTCCGAACTCGACCGGCACATCATTGGCCAGGACGCTGCAAAGCGCGCTGTGGCCATTGCCCTGCGCAACCGCTGGCGCCGCATGCAGCTCGACGAGTCCATCCGCCCCGAGATCACGCCCAAGAACATCCTGATGATCGGACCGACCGGGGTGGGCAAGACCGAGATCGCCCGGCGTCTGGCCAAACTCGCCAACGCGCCCTTCATCAAGGTCGAAGCCACCAAGTTCACCGAAGTGGGCTATGTGGGCCGCGACGTGGACTCCATCATCCGCGACCTGATCGATGTCGCCGTGAAGATGCTGCGCGAGGAGCAGATGCGCAAGGTAGAGCACATCGCCGAGAACGCCGCTGAGGACCGCATCCTCGACGCCCTGCTCCCTCCGGCCCGCAGCATTGAGGACAACACGCCCGCCCGCGAGCGCCCCGATGCGGCCACCCGGCAGATCTTCCGCAAGAAGCTGCGCGAAGGGGAACTGGATGATCGCGAGATCGAGGTGAAAGTGGCTGATGCCATTTCGGGCGTCGAGATCATGGCACCCCCGGGCCTGGAAGAAATGACCAGCCAACTCAAGAGCATGTTTTCCAACATGAGCAGCGGCAAGACCAAGACCCGTCGTCTGCCCATCAAGACCGCCTTCAAACTGCTGCGCGATGAAGAGGCCGCGCGCCTGGTCAATGAAGAGGAAATCCGCGCCCGCGCCATCGACCTGACCGAGCAGACGGGCATTGTGTTCATCGACGAGATCGACAAGGTCACCGTTCGCAATGATTCGGGCAACAGCGGCGTGTCCCGCGAAGGGGTGCAGCGTGATCTGCTGCCGCTGATTGAAGGCTCCACGATCACCACCAAGTACGGCAGCGTGAAGACTGACCACATCCTTTTCATCGCGTCCGGCGCCTTTCATTTGTCCAAACCGTCCGACCTGATTCCTGAACTGCAGGGCCGCCTGCCCATTCGTGTCGAGCTCAACGCGCTGACGGCACATGACTTCGAGCGCATCCTCTCGGAGCCGCGCTGCTCACTCACTGAGCAGTACCAGGCGCTGCTTGGCACGGAGAATCTGCAGGTCAGCTTCACACAGGACGGCATCGCGAAGATTGCCGAGATAGCCTTCATGGTGAACGAGCGTACCGAGAACATCGGCGCAAGGCGCCTGCATACGGTAATGGAAAGACTGCTGGAGGACGTGTCCTTCTCGGCCTCGGATGTCGGCGTTGGCGCGGGCAAGGCGCTGGTGATCGACGCCGCGTACGTGGAGTCACAGCTGCGCGAACTGGCCACCGACGAAGACCTGAGCCGCTTCATTCTGTAGTTGAGGACGTCCGCCATGATGACTGCTCCCACCGAGATCCAGCTGCGCCGCAAATCCGGGCTGCTGGTGCTGGCATGGGCCGATGGCAGTCGCCATGAGCTGAGCGCGGAGTTCCTGCGGGTGCATTCACCCTCCGCCGAAGTGCGCGGACACGGCCGCAGCGGAGCAGTGCTGCAGACGGGCAAGCGCCAGGTGGGCATCACCGGTCTGGAACCCACTGGCAACTATGCCATCAAGCTGATTTTCGATGACCGCCATTCTTCCGGGCTGTACAGCTGGGAATACTTGCACCATCTGTGCATGCACAAGGACAGCCTTTGGGCAGACTATCTGGAGCAGCTGCAGGCTGCGAGCGCCAGCCGCGACCCGGCGCCCGCTGCGCGTTCCTTGTCAGAGCAGGTCCAAGTGATTAACATTCAGCCGCTGCCAGAATCCCCGACCTGATGTCCTGCCGGCAACCCTTCTCCCGACCCTGGCCGTGTGTGCCAGCAGGAAACTCCGATGTCCGCCGTCAAAGACTCTTCCAGACCCGCGTCTCCAGACACCGCCAGCGCTGGCGCGGATGAGCGCACCACGCATTTCGGCTACGAACAGGTGCCGGTGGAAGAGAAGGTCAAGCGCGTGGGACAGGTATTCCATTCGGTGGCGGGCAAGTACGACGTCATGAATGACCTGATGTCGCTGGGCACGCATCGCCTGATCAAGCGCTTCACCGTTGAACTCAGCGGCGTACGTCCGGGCCACAGGGTATTGGATCTGGCCGGCGGCACCGGCGATTTCACCATCCGCTTTTCATCCCTGGTCGGCAAGACCGGCCAGGTGGTGCTGGCCGATATCAATGCGTCGATGCTGGGCGTTGGCCGCGACCGCCTGATCGACAAGGGCATTACCGACAATGTGGTCTACACCCAGCTCAATGCCGAAAAACTGCCCTTTGCCCCGGACACCTTTGACTGCATCTGCATCGCCTATGGCCTGCGCAATGTCACCGACAAGGACGCCGCGCTGCGTTCCATGTATCAGGTCCTCAAGCCCGGCGGTCGGGCATTGGTGCTGGAGTTCTCGAAGCCGCGCAACGACCTGGTGGGCAAGGCCTATGACGGTTACTCCGCGCTGTGGCCCATTGTCGGCAAGCTGGTGACGGGCGATGCCGACAGCTATCGCTACCTGGTGGAATCCATTCGCATGCATCCTGATCAGGACACCCTCAAGGGCATGATGGAGAACGCCGGCTTCAGCGATTGCCGTTATCACGATGTCATGGGCGGTATCTGTGCCATCCACATCGGCTTCAAATCCGCCCGCGCCGCCTGAGCGCATCGAGGCCTCATGAACCCATTGCTCATCGTTGCTCTGAGCGCGCCCATCGAAGGCCTGATCAATGCCGTCATTGCGCAGGATGTCGGCAGCCAGCGCCGGCTGGCGGCGCTGGAAGGCAAGTCCGTTCAGCTTCAGTGCAGCAAACCCGTCGCATTCTCTGTCTACATGCTGGTGCTCAATGCGCGACTGTCGGTTCGCGCCCTGCAGGAGGAAGCGCCCAGTGCAGGCATCAAGGCCGATGCGGGTGCCTTGCTGCGCATGCTACTGGGAGGCGGGCAGTCCGGCGCCCTGTTCTCACCCGACGTGCAGTTGAGCGGTGACACCCACGTCGTGCAGGCGCTCCACGCCATCCTCGGAGGTCTGAACATCGACTGGGAAGCGCATCTGGCGCGACTGTTCGGCGATGTGGCGACGCAGCAGTTCAGTACTGCAATGGCAAACGCCCGCGAGTGGACCGCGCAGACGCAGGAATCCCTGCGTGCTGACCTGGAAGAATATGTGCACGAGGAAGCACGCCTGCTGCCTTCCGGCGCAGAAACCAGAATTTTTGCCGAGCGCCTGGATGAGCTGAAACTGGGGCTCGACCGTATACAGGCACGTGCGGCGCGCTTGCGACAAAATGTCGCAGATCAGGCTCCGGGCTTGTAATAGACTGGCGCAGCGGCATAATCCCGCAGCACACCAGTTTCAACGAATTCCGCCGCAAGTGCGGCATGGCAACACCAGGAGAGTCCCACGATGAACACTCAGGATGGCTTCAAACTCGCTTACTCCGCCGCAGCACTGCTGATGGCCAGCGCTTCAATGTCTGCCGGCACTGTCGCGCAGGAAGTCGCCGAGCCCGTGAAGGTGAGCCTTTGCCAGGGCCTGACGTCCTGCCATGGCCAGAGTGCATGCAAGGGCTTCGGCAACGAAGTGGGTGCAGGCAAGAACACCTGCGCAGGCATGGGCTTCGTCAGCTTCGCCAGCGGTCACGCCATGGTCTCCAAAAGTTTCTGCGACAAGCTGGGCGGCAAGGAAGTCAGCACTGTCGCCGCTGCGCCGGCAGCCGCTGTGGCAGAGGGCGTCCAGGTGGCGTATTGCAACGACCTGTTCAGCTGCAATACCTTCAGCGCCTGCAAGGGCAATGGCAATGACAATTGCGCCGGCAAGAACAGCTGTCACGGTATAGGCTTCGTCGCCATCGCCACCGGCAGCATGTCGGTGTCAGAACAGCTGTGCACCAAGCTGGGTGGCAATCTGATCTCCAGCCTGTAAGGGCCGTCTCTGAACGGGAGTCCGCGATGCTTGGTTTCGGCCTGGGTCTGCGCAGTGTGCATTACGACTATGTGCTGACCCACTGGCCCACGCGCGTGGACTGGTTCGAACTCATTACCGAAAACTATCTGGCCCCCGGCGGCAAACCCCGCGACGTCCTGCGCCGTGTCCGCGAGCACTACCCCGTGGTTCTGCACGGCTTGTCCTTCAATGTCGGCACCAGCGAACCACTGGACATGGACTATCTCGCTCAGCTCAAGCAGCTGGTGCGCGAAGTGCAGCCGGAGTGGGTATCCGACCACCTGTGCTGGACGGGCCTGAACGGTTTTACTTCCCACGATCTGTTGCCCATCTCCTACACCGATGACAATCTGAAGCGTGTTGCAGACAAGGTCAGCAGGATTCAGGACTATCTCCAGCGCAAGATCGTTCTGGAGAACCCCTCCGTCTACGTGGGCTTTCGCAGCGACACCATGGGGGAGGCCGAGTTCATCAACGCTCTGGTGCACGCCACCGGTTGCGAGATCCTGCTGGACGTCAACAATGTGTTCGTCTCGGGTTTCAATCTGGGCTTCGACCCTTACGCCTACGTCGATATGCTGAACCCAGCGGCCATCCGCCAGTTTCATCTGGCCGGCCACACGCACAACATCACCCATATCATCGACACCCACGACCATCCCGTCTGCGACGAGGTCTGGGCGCTTTATGAGTACGCCTGCCGCCGCTTCGGCCCAGTGGCGACACTGCTGGAGCGGGACGACCACATTCCCGAATTCCCGGAACTGCTGGCCGAACTGGAGCAGGCGCGACACCTGCAGAACATTGCACTCAGTCCCACTCAGAGCACCTCGCCCGCGAATGCAGGCGCACGACCATGAGCTGGGAAGAGGAGCAGGCCCGCTTCTGGGGCTGGATCACCCGCCCGCAGGATCTCAGCGCGAGTGCCGAAGACATCGCTTCGCTGCTGGCTCCCCACAGTCACTTGAGCCAGGCAGAGGCTTTGTCGATCTACAACAATGCCTACCATCAGCGTCTGGTGGATGTGTCCAGCTCACTCTTCCCGATTCTCTACAACACCCTGGGCAAAGAGCTGTATACGCAATTGTGGATTGGCTATATGGGCCGGTTTCCACCGCGCAACGGGCCGATCCACCGGGTCGGCAGTGCGCTGCGTGACTATCTGCGGACTCACGAGCAATTCAAGAATCTGCCCGCCGTCGCCGACATCGTGCAGCTGGAAAGCTTGCTGACCGCGCTGTTCGACCTGGTGGACGAGACTCCCTTTACTCTGGCCATGTTGCAGTCCCTGCCGGCTCAGGACTGGCCCACGATGCACTGGCGGGCCAGGCAGGACTGGGCACTGCCCAGCACGCGCTTCGACCTGGAGGCTTACTGGCGTCTGATGCAGGATTACATCAAACAGAATGGCGAGCCCGGAGAGGCCTCCTATGGAATCACGCTGCTGGACCCTGCTACCGACCCACGGTATCCGAATCTGCTGGTCTTTCGACGGCAACACCGGATGCAGTTTCAGCGGATCACCGAGCCGTTCGGGCTGTTCCTGAGTGGCATCCAGCAAGGTGCATCATTCGCTGCTCTCTGCGAATCCCTGGCTGCCGCCTTCCCTGAACAGGATATTCCCTCCTTGAGTCTGGGGCTGCTGCTCAAAGCCATCGAACTGGAACTGCTGCGGGCCGACTCTGCACCGACGGCATGACAAGCCTTGTCCGCACCCCCTGCTTGGTGCTATCTTGCCGGCCCTTGGAAGCGCAATTGCAAGCTCCTGATAAATAAACAAATACCGACGCCAGTTGTGCTGGCGAAAGCACCCCGGCTCATCCCTGGGCTGTCACGAAGGCTCGACACGTGTCCCATCTGCCCAGACTGCTGAAGCTCCTCAACACCGCCGCCCGCTACGGCCTCGACAAGGTATCCCCGCAGGTACAGCCCGCAGGCATCCCCCGGCTGCTGTTTGCGCTGTGGTCCCTGCCATGGCGACTGCATCCAGCGCGCCGCCTGGCTCCCGAAGTGCGCCTGCGCCTGGCACTGCAGGAGCTGGGGCCGATCTACATCAAGTTCGGCCAGCTGCTTTCCACCCGTCGCGACTTCCTGCCTGCGGCGCTGGCCGACGAATTGCAGTCCTTGCAGGACAAGGTCCCGGGGTTCAGTTCGCCCACCATCCAGCAGCTTGTCGAAAAATCGCTTGGCTGCGCCTGGCAGGACGTGTTCAGCGAACTCTCGACCGCCCCGCTCGCCTCTGCGTCTGTCGCACAGGTGCACGCCGCCCGCTTGCGCAACGGCGACGACGTGGTGGTCAAGGTCATTCGCCCCGGCATCGAAAACACCATTGCCGAGGACATCAAGTTGCTCAAATGGCTGGCCGGCCTGATCGAGAAACATGTGGCCCAGGGGCGGCGCTTGCGCCCGCGCGAAGTGGTGGCTGACTACGAAAAAATCATCTTCGATGAGCTGAATCTGCTGTCCGAAGGCGCCAATGCCACACAGCTGCGCCGCAACTTCGAACACTCGCCACTGCTCTACGTGCCCCGGGTGTACTGGGAGCACACCCGCAGCAACCTGCTGGTGACGGAGCGCATCTACGGCACGCCGGTCGCGGATGTCGATGTGCTGCGCGCACGCAACGTGGACCTGAAGAAGCTGGCCGAGCGCGGCGTGGAGATCTTCTTCACGCAGGTTTTCTCCCACAGTTTCTTCCACGCCGACATGCATCCGGGCAACATCTTCGTGGCTCTGCACTCCCCCGAAAACCCGCAGTACATCGCCATCGACTGCGCCATCATCGGCTCGCTCAGCCGCAGTGATCAGCAGTACCTGGCTCGCAATCTGCTGGCGATCTTCCAGCGTGACTACCGCAAAGTGGCGGAACTCCATGTGGAATGTGGCTGGGTGCCACGGGATACCAAGGTGCATGAATTCGAAGCCGCCATGCGGTCTGTGTGCGAGCCCATCTTCGAGAAACCCTTGAAGGACATCTCCTTCGGATATCTGCTGGTGCAGCTGTTCAAGACGGCGGGACGCTTCAACATGGAGGTGCAACCATCGCTCGTGCTGCTGCAGAAAACCCTGTTGAACGTGGAAGGTCTGGGGCGGCAGCTGTATCCGGAGCTCGACCTGTGGACCACGGCGCTGCCCTTCCTTGAAGACTGGAACCGACGCCGCATGCAGCCCGGAACGCTGTTCAAGGCTCTGAAGGAAAACGTGCCTGACTGGATCGAACAGCTGCCTTTGTTGCCACAGCTGATGATCGACAACCTCTCCCAGTCACGAGAACTTAAGGAGATCAACCTCAGTTTGCAAGCGCGACTGCAGGAAGAGTCTGAACGCCGCAAAAGCAGCGCAACAAGTCGCTTCCGTGCGGGCATGGTGCTGCTCGCGGGCAGCGCCATCACGCTGCTTCCTGCACTGCAGCCGACAATCTACACATTGCCGGGAGCCACAATTCTGCTGGCCTGCGGCGGAGTTTACCTTTTGTGTTTTAATCGTTGACATAGCATACTAGCCGCCATGAATTCAGTGACGAATCGCACTTTGACAACACATTGGCTAGATCAGGTGAAATGGTCTGAAGACGGACTGGTGCCGGTTGTCACACAGGATCACAGTACCGGGCGCATACTGATGCAAGCCTGGGTCAATCGCGAGGCGCTCTCGCTGACTGTCAGCGAGAAGCGCGCCGTCTATTGGTCACGTTCCCGCGGCAAGTTGTGGCGAAAGGGCGAAGAGTCAGGTCATGTGCAAACACTGCATGACGTTCTGCTGGATTGTGATGGCGATGCACTGTGCTACGTCGTCGAGCAGATCGGCGGCATCGCGTGCCACACAGGTCGGCAGAGCTGCTTTTACCGGCGACTCGATGAGAACGCCTGGCAGGTCACCGACCCGGTAATCAAGAGTCCCGACGCCATTTACGCCGGCGGTGGAAAGTTACATGAATGATGTTCTGATGGCGCTGGCCGACATTCTCGAAGAGCGCAAGCGGGTCAATGCCGACGACTCCTACGTGGCAAGCCTGCACCGCAAGGGCCTGAACAAGATTCTCGAGAAGGTCGGCGAAGAGGCCATCGAGACGATCATCGCGGCAAAGGATGTTCCCGGCGGCGGTGACCGTCGGGCACTCGTGAACGAAACAGCGGATCTGTGGTTCCACACGCTGGTGATGCTCAGTCACCTCGATCTGGGCCCGGACGACGTGCTGCAAGAATTGAAGAAGCGCTTCAATATATCGGGGCTGGCCGAGAAGGCAGCCCGTACACAGGCAAAGTAAGAGTCAAGACCCCTCGTTCAATGCCGCAGGCATTGGGGGACACACACTGGAGGCAGTCATGGGTATCGGTGGAATCGGAATCTGGCAATTGATCATCATTCTGGTGATCGTCGTGATGTTGTTCGGCACCAAGAAGTTGCGCACGCTGGGTTCCGACCTTGGCGGTGCCTTGAAAGGCTTCAAGACCGCCATGAAAGACGAAAATGCCAAGGATTCCGAAGAAGACGAAGTCGTCGTCCAGAAAGTGGCCGACGCCACTGCGATGAAGTCCGAGAAGTCCGACGAGAAAGCCTGACCCGTTCACGCGTTCTTTTCTCTCCATTCACCTTGATGCCGGGTGCAGCAGATGTTTGATATTGGTTTCATGGAACTGGTGCTGATCGCGGTGGTGGCGCTGATCGTCGTCGGCCCCGAAAAGCTGCCTGGCGCTATCAGAACCACGACGCTGTGGATCGGTCGGGCCAAGCGCAGCTTCAATCAGGTGAAGAGCGAGATCGAACGCGAGATCAATACCGACGAAATTCGCCGGCAGTTGCACAATGAGTCAATCATGGCCGGCATCGAGAAGGCGAAGAAGCAGGCCGACTCGCTGGTGCAGACTGCCCGTCACAATGTCGACGAGTTCGACAACGAAATGAAAGCCACGCTGAAAAGCGAAGAAAATGCCTTGCGGGAAATTGCAGCCCGCGAAACAGCAAAAAGTGAAAAGCCCGCAGCCGCCCTCGCCCATGAGACGCCTGCAGCGCCGGTGGAAGACCCGTCCATCTACGATGAAGCCCCTCTTGAATCCGAGACAGCTGCGGAGGAGCCTGTTCCCGAAACCGCGCCTGCAGCAGAACCCGCCAAACCTGCAAAGCCTGTCGAAGATTTCTACAACAACCCGCCCAGCGGCACTATCCAGCTCAAGGGCGGCGTATACCGCGCCACTACCTCGCTGGACGACGAGACTGACTCAGGACGTCGGATATGAGCGCCGCGCCAGACCCAGTGAAAACCGCCGAGCTGACGCTGGTCGAACACCTGATTGAACTGCGCGACCGCATCATGAAATCGCTGGTCGCCATCCTGGTGGTATTTCTCAGCCTGTTCTATTTTTCCAATGACATTTACACGTTCGTGGCTGGCCCGCTGCTAGCGGTGCTGCCAGAGGGCAGCGGCATGATCGCCATCGATCCCACATCGCCGTTCTTCGCACCCTTCAAACTGACCTTCTTCGTGTCACTGTGTGCGGTGGCCCCCTACATTCTCTACCAGCTGTGGTCGTTCATTGCTCCCGGGCTGTACAAGAACGAGAAAGAGATCGCCATTCCGCTGTTCGTATCCAGTGTTCTACTGTTCTATGCCGGCATCGCCTTTGCGTACTACGTCTTGTTCGGCTTCGTGTTTTCCTTCTTCGTCTCGGTAGCGCCGGAAGGCATCATGGTGACGCCTGACATCACCAGCTTTCTCAGCTTCGCACTCGCCATCTTCTTAGCCTTCGGCATCGCTTTCGAGATACCAATCGCCGTATTCATTCTCATCTGGACAGGCATGGTGGAACCCGACGATCTGGTGGAGAAACGCCCGTATGTGATCGTCACGTGTTTCGTGATTGGCATGCTGCTGACGCCTCCGGACCCTTTCAGTCAGACGATACTGGCCATACCGATGTGGATGCTTTTCGAAGTGGGAATTTACTTTGGCCGCTTCGCCACGAAGCGCGCTGCCGACCGGGAAAAAGCAGAAGGCAGTGCCGACGCCTGAAACCGGCACCATGCTGCCGGCGTCACACCCGCAGCAGGAACGTCACGGGGCCGTCGTTCTCAAGACCAATCTTCATGTCGGCACCGAACACCCCCGTCACCACGCGGCAGGGCTGAGCACGCGCCTGCTCCACCAGGTAGTCGTAAAGCGGCTCGGCAAGCGCTGGCGGCATGGCGCTTGAAAAGCCTGGCCGCAAGCCCTTGTCGGTGGTGGCCGCCAGGGTGAACTGGGACACCAGCAGCCATTCTCCCGCAATGTCGAGCAGCGACAGATTCATCTTGCCGTCCGCATCGGCAAAGATCCGGTAGTTCAGCACCTTGTGCAGCAGGCGATCCGCCTTCTGCTGGTCGTCTTCCTTCTCCACTCCCAGCAACACCACCAGACCCTTGCCTATTTCGCCGCGCACGTCGTCAGCGATGCGCAGACGTCCCCAGTTGACGCGTTGCAGCAGCGCAATCACGACCTGGACTCCCCTCGGCAAAGCACCAGCATTTCCTGAGTGGCACGGATCAGCGCGTCGGCGATTCCTGGTTCCACGGCGGAATGGCCGGCATCGCGGATGATGTACAGCTCTGACTCTGGCCAGCAATTGTGCAGCGCGGTGGCATTGTCCAGCGGGCATACCACGTCATAGCGGCCGTGAATGATGAAGCCAGGTATACCCGCCAGCCTGTGGGCATCGCGCAGTATCTGGTTGTCTTCCAGAAAGGCGTCATTGATGAAGTAATGGGCCTCGATCCGCGCCAGTGCCAGTGCCACATGGGGGTCACCGAAGCGTTCGACGACTTGTGTGTTCGGCCGCAGGGTGGAGCAACAGCCTTCCCATACTGACCAGAGCTTGGCAGCAGCCATGCGCGCAATCTCGTCTGGGCCGGTCAGCCGTCGGTGATAGGCCGCGATCATGTCGTGGCGCTCATCCTCAGGAATGTGCAGCCAGTAGCCTTCCCAGAAATCAGGGAACAGACGACTGGCGCCATCCTGATAGAACCACTGCAGGTCCTTGTCACGACACAGAAAGATGCCCCGCAGCACGAGTCCAAGCACGCGCTCCGGGTAGGTTTCGGCATACACAAGACTCAGCGTTGATCCCCAGGAACCGCCAAACAGCACCCACTTGTCGATGTGCAGGAATTCGCGAATGGCTTCCATGTCTGCCACCAGTGCCTGGGTGGTGTTGTCCTGCAGTTCGGCGTGGGGCGTCGAACGGCCAGCGCCGCGCTGGTCGAAAACGATGATGTGGTAGTGCTCGGGATCAAAATAGCGGCGGCTGTTGCCGTCCGTTCCCCCTCCTGGACCGCCGTGAACAAACAGGACAGGAATGCCCATCGGGTTACCCGATTGCTCGAGATGCAGGGTGTGCACCGGCGAGACAGGCAGACGATGGGTGGCAAAGGGCTTTATTTCGGGGTAGAGAACCAGCATGGGGATTCCTCAGTGCTATGACGACTGAGGCAATCTTAGGGGAGTTCTGCGGGTCTGGCGACTGTCTTGTGGGGGGAGGATTTTGTGGGAGAGGATTTTGTGGGAGAGGATTTTGTGGGAGCGAGCCCTGCTCGCGAATTATCGCGAGCAGGGCTCGCTCCCACAATTCAAACCATACCTCAGCTCAAACCATATCTCCGCTCCAGCCAGATCTCAGCCGCGCGTCGCCGAGCCGCGCTCGGAACGCTTGCGCTCGCTCTCGGTAAGCAGCTTCTTGCGCAGACGGATGTGGTTTGGCGTGATCTCCACCAGCTCATCATCCTCGATGAACTCCATGGCCTGTTCCAGAGTGTGTTTCACCGGCGTGGTCAGAACGATGTTCTCGTCTGTACCGGATGCGCGCACGTTGGTCAGTTGCTTGCCCTTGGTGGGGTTCACCACCAGATCGTTGTCGCGGCTGTGCAGCCCGACGATCATGCCTTCGTAGACTTCCACGTTGGGGTCCACGAACAGACGACCGCGCTCCTGCAGGAACCACAATCCGTAGCCCAGCGTCTTGCCCTTGATCATGGATACCAGCACGCCATTCTTGCGCTGACCGATATTGCCGACCTTGATCGGGCCATAATGGTCAAACACATGGTTCATCATGCCGCTGCCGGAAGTCATGCTCAGGAACAGGGAACGGAAGCCGATCAAACCCCGCGTCGGCACCAAGTACTTCAGGCGGACGCGGCCTTTGCCGTCGAGGGTCATGTCCTGCAGATCCGCCTTGCGCATGCCGAGCTCTTCCATGACAGCACCCTGGTGCTGCTCGTCACAGTCGATCACCAGCGCTTCGTGAGGCTCCTGCATGACGCCGTCCACTTCCTGAAGAATTACCTCCGGACGCGAGACAGCCAGTTCGAACCCTTCGCGACGCATGTTCTCGATCAGCACGGACAAGTGCAATTCGCCCCGGCCGGACACCTTGTACTTGTCGGGCGTCTCGCCCGGTTCAACGCGCAGCGCCACGTTGTAAATCAATTCGCGTTCAAGGCGATCGCGCAGGTTGCGCGTGGTGACGAACTTGCCATCCTGACCGGCAAAGGGAGAGTCGTTCACCTGGAAAGTCATGCTGATGGTGGGCTTGTCCACTGTGAGCGGGGGCATGGCGACAACATGTTCAGGGTCGCACAGCGTGTCAGAGATGTTCAGCTTGTCGATGCCGGTGATGCAGACAATTTCGCCGGCACGGGCTTCGGCCACATCCACGCGCTCCAGTCCCAGGTGGCTCTTCACCTGCAGAATCTTGCCCTTGCGGGTCTTGCCTTCGCGGTCGATGATCACGACCTGCTGGTTCACTTTGGCAGTTCCACCGGTCACCCGGCCGATGCCGATAACGCCTACGTAACTGCTGTAGTCCAGGGCGCTGATCTGCATCTGGAAAGGCGCGTCAACGGCAACAGGGGGCGGGGGCACACGGTCAATCACAGTCTGGAACAGCGGGGTCATGTCGTCGGCCATCTGGTCCAGCTCAAGACCGGCGAAACCGTTCAGAGCAGAGGCATACACCACGGGGAAATCCAGTTGCTCGTCGGTGGCACCGAGGCGGTCGAACAGGTCGAACACTTCACCGAGAACCCAGTCAGGACGCGCACCGTCACGGTCTACCTTGTTGATCACGACGATGGGCTTGAGGCCCTGGTCGAAGGCTTTCTGGGTCACGAAGCGGGTCTGCGGCATCGGGCCGTCCACCGCGTCCACCAGCAGAAGCACAGAGTCCACCATCGACATGACACGCTCTACTTCACCGCCAAAGTCGGCGTGTCCGGGCGTATCCACGATATTGATGTGGTAACCATTCCAGTTGATGGCGGTGTTCTTGGCCAGAATCGTGATGCCGCGTTCGCGCTCCTGATCGTTGGAATCCATGACCCGCTCCACGGCCTTGCCACGATCTTCCAGCGTGCCTGACTGCTGGAGAAGTTTGTCGACGAGCGTGGTCTTGCCATGGTCAACGTGGGCGATGATGGCGATATTGCGAATTTTCTCGATCACGAGCTGATTACCTGTCTGGAGTAGTGTGGGAAGAACGCCGGGAAAAAGGCCGTGGAGTATACACCAGCCTCTTCAAGGATGCCTACAGAATGAAGCGATAGCCCACGCCGGGCTCGGTTTCCAGGTAGCGCGGACTGGCCGGATCATCGGCAAGACGCGTGCGCAGTCTGGCCATCAGAATACGCAAGTAGTGCGTGTCTTCCAGATGCCCTTTTCCCCACACTTCGGTCAATAATTGCCGTTGTGTGACAATTCGCCCCCGGTAGGAAAGCAGCACGCGAAGCAGGTCAAACTCCTTGCGGGATAGACGCACCGCTGTGCCACCGAGACTGACCTGGCGCTGTGCGATGTCCACCCGCAGATGGCCATCGTCGAACACCTCAGGCACAACCTGCACATCTCCCTGCTGGCGCAGCAGACCACGAACCCGGGCAAGAAGCTCCTGAATGCCGAAGGGTTTGACCACGAAGTCATTGGCGCCGGCATCCAGGGCCTGCACTTTCTCGGCCTCGCGGTTGCGCACCGACAGGATGATGATCGGACCGGTGTAAAACTCGCGCAGCCGGGCCAGCAACTGTTGGCCATCCATGTCCGGCAGTCCCAGATCGAGAATGATCAGCTTCGGAGAATTCAAGACCGCCTTCTCCAGACCCTGCTGCGCCGTCTCGGCCTCCAGCACGTCGTAATGCTGTGCCGTCAGACCAATGCGCAGAAAGCGGCGGATCTGCGGCTCGTCGTCAATCAGCAGAATGGTATTCACAGCCCTGACTCCTGCAATGGCAGAATCATTTGCACCAGACATCCGTGGCCTTCTGCCCGATCACCAATTCTCACACTGCCTCCGTGTGCACCGATCATGCCTTTGCAGATGGCCAGTCCGAGGCCGGTGCCCGCGGCGCGACGGTCACCGCGCTCGGCACTGTGAAACAGACGGAACACGTTTTCACGTTCCGATTCTGGAATGCCGGGCCCCTCGTCTGCTACTTCGATCAGCAAAGGCCGGTCAGGAGCCGTTGCAAGCCGTGCACAGCGCAGTTGAATCAGCGAACCGAGCGGCGAAAATTTCAAGGCATTGTGCAGCACATTGAAGATAGCCTGCTCGATCAGTGCCGGGTGCACCCGCAGCAATGGGACATCCGGCGCCAGCGTCACCTCGAGACGATGCGCCGTGGCCAGAGGACGCACCCGCTTCATGACAACATTGATGATCTCTTCAATGCTGACCCAGCTGCGATCCAGTGTCAGTTCGCCCTGCCCCAGCCGTGTCATGTCCAGCAGATTCTGCGTGTAATTGTCCAGTCGCGAGGCTTCGGAGAGCACCGATTCGAGCAGCTCGTCCTGTTGCGCCTGGGTAAGATCCCCGCGCATTTCCAGCAGCGTTGTCGTGGCACCTACCATCGCCGTCAGCGGGGTACGGAAATCGTGGGACACTGAAGACAGCAACGACGAACGCAACAGCTCACGCTCCTTGTCGATACGCTCCCGGGCCAGATCCCGCAACAGCTGGATGCGGCGCAAACCCAGGCTGGCCTGCCGCAGCAGTATGTCGATCGTCTCGTTGTTCTGCACCTGCGCGTGGGCCGACAATCCCGGTTGCTCACCGCCGAGCAGAATTGCCACGCTGCCGCCTTCGGCATCGCTCACCAGCCTCACACGGCAATGCTGTGCACCAGTGTCCAGCAGCATTGAGCTCTCTGTGCCTGCAAGCAGTGCCCGTTCGATCTTTTGTCGCGCTACGTCCGGGAAATCTGTCGGCGTACTGGCCCACTCCGGCACCACACCGCGACCCGAGCACACGGTGTGGCACACTCTTCCGGTGAGTTCGCCAATTGCCGATTGAAGCGCCATCAGCACTTCACGCGATTCCAGAGCGGTGCTGATGTTTTCCAGCAGGCGATGCTCGATGCGAGCAAAACTGTCGCGAAACTCGAGGCTGCTGACCTTGCCCTGCAGGCGACCGGCCAGCGATCCGACCAGACTGGCGATCAGCAGAAAAAGCGCGGCAGTCAGCACATCTTCGCGATGCGTCATCAACAGGGTGCCGCGAGGCTCGGTAAAGAAGAAATTGAAGGACAGGAAGCCGCTGAACGCACTGACCAGAGCGGGCAGAACTCGGGTACTGGTGGCTGTGATGATTACCGCTGCCGTATACACAAGCACCAGATTGGCGGCTGGCACCAGGCGTTGCAGCAGTGCGCACAGAAGCGTTGCCACAGCCGTCATCAGCAGTGCGAAAAGTACGGCCGCCCACGGTCTGTCGAGAACGCCCGAGGTGCTCATCAACGCCTCCAGAAAGCCGGACTGAACAGCACAATGATCGTCAGAAACTCCAGCCGCCCCATGATCATCCCTCCACACAATACCCACTTGGCCATATCGGACAGACTCGAAAAATTGCCCGCCGGCCCGATGATCGGCCCCAGTCCCGGGCCCACGTTCGCCAGAGCGGTAGCAGACCCCGTCAGACTCGTGACCAGATCAAGGCCCGTCATGGACAGCAATAGTGTCATGACTGCCAGACAGATCACCATCATGAACAGAAAGGCGACCAGTGAGGTTACGATTTCGTCAGAGACAGTGACCCCGTTGTAGTTGCGCGGCAAGGCTGCTCTCGGATGGATTGCGCGCGCCACCTGCTCGCGGATGAGCGTCATGCACAGCTGCAGGCGAAAGGTTTTCACACCACCGCTGGTGGATCCGGAGCATCCGCCCAGAAAGGTTGCAAAGAAGAAGATCACGATGGCGAAGTTGCCCCACAGGGTGTAATCCGTGATGGCATAGCCAGTGGTCGTCATTACCGACACCAGGCTGAATGTCGCGAGTGTTACAGAATCCAGGACCGAAGAGTCCCCCAGTTGCCAGACGGCGACGGCCAGCGCCGAACTCAGCACGCCCATGATTGCCAGCATGCCCAGCAGTTGCCTGTCACGCAGTGGCGCCAGTGTTCTATGTTTCAGTGCCCGCAAGAAGAGCGCGAAGGGACTCGCACCGAGGACCATGAACATGATGCAGATCCAGTGAAGGACCGGCGACTCGAATTGCGCGAATGAGCTGTCAGAAGTGGAAAAGCCGCCGGTTGAAATCGTGGCCATGGCGTGATTGATCGCATTCAGCGTGTCCATCCCGAACACCTTGAAAAGAAAGGCGCACAGCACCGTAAATGCCATATACAGCAAAACCATTTGTTTGAGCAGCTGCTGGGTGCGCGGCAGCGACTTGTCAGACCAGTCAGAGGACTCCGTTCGAAACAGTTTCATGCCGCCAACACTCAGGAAAGGCAAGACGGCTATGGCCATGCCGATGATGCCGATACCTCCAAACCAGTGCAGCAGAGAACGCCACAACAGGATGTCCTGGCCCATGTTGTCGAGACCCACCAGGACGGTGGCCCCGGTAGTCGTCATGCCAGAGACCGACTCGAACACGGCATCTGCCGCCGACAACCCCTGTGGCAGCAGCAGAAAGGGGAGTGCACCAAAAAGCGGCACCACAATCCAGGCCGTTGCCGTAATCAGAAACATCTGCCGGGGCTGCAGATGCGGTGAGCGAGTGAGATGGCCAATGGCAACGCAGACTGTACCGGCAAGGAAGCCGATCGCTGCACTTTTGAAGAAGGCGCTGTGATTGCCCGTCTCGTATGCCAGACCGAGCAGGGCCGGAAACAGCTGGAGCGTGGCGGAGACACACAGTACAACGCCAAGGACGATCAGGACAGGACTGAAGGTTTTCATGGCGGCAGGGTAAGTCGAATGCCTGTAAAGACTCTATGCCGTGAGCGAGCGTTTGCCGCAACAAACGCGTAAAAATTTGATCCAGCGCCGACAGTATTCAGCGGACCACCCGTATTAGCGGGCGTATTCAGAATATTTGGTTCAACGCTGATCTTCTGGCCTTGTCCAGCGTATACCAGCGCTAGGGCAGCGGTGTTCCGCTCACGCATTTACACATGTCAGCCATTCCAAGAGGTTTACCCCAATTGAAGCGAGTCATCATCCCCATCGCCATTCTGACCGGCGCCGCGCTGGTATTCTTCACGCTGGTGCGCAATCCGGAGCGTCTGGAAGCCGTGGCTCCCGAGCAGGCGCTGACCACGGTGCGTGTCGCCGCGGTGCAACCGGAGTCCGTCACGATGGAGGTCCAATCCCAGGGCAAGGTGCAGGCCTCGCGTCGGGTGAACCTCTCGGCCGCTGCAGCCGGGCCGGTATCATGGGTGTCGCCGAACCTCGTTCCAGGCGGATTCTTCGCGGCTGATGAAGCGATCCTGCGTCTTGACAGCAGTGACTTCGAAAACACGCTGGCCCGCAGCCAGAGCAGTGTGGCGCAGGCCGAAACCGAATTTCGCCACGCCACGACCGAACTGGAACGCTACCGGGAACTGGCCGTTCGGCGCCTGGTCAGCGAATCTCAGGTGGAGAATCTTCAGCGCCAGGCAGACATTGCCTCAGGCCGCCTGAAAGATGCGCAGGCGACCCTCGCGCAAACCCAGCTTGAATTGCGGCGCAGTGAAGTGCGCGCGCCCTTCGCCACAATTGTGGAGAGCACCAGTATCGAACTGGGGCAGCACGTGAATCGCGGCACCTCTCTGGCGACGCTGCTGAGCGCCGATGAAGTGGAAGTGCGCATTCCACTGGCGCTGACACAGCTGGGCTATCTCGACATCCCGCTTGGGCATCGCGGCGAATTGCCGGAAGAATCCCAGCCTGCCGTCAATCTGCAGGGCATGTTCGGCGGACAACTGCATTCCTGGACCGGACGCCTGGTGCGCACGGAAGCCGGCATTGATGCGTCGAACAATTCAGTACAGGCCATTGTGCGTGTCGACAATCCAGGCTCGACAATGGCGACTGAAGAAGACGCTCAGGCAATACCACTGCCAGTCGGGCTTTACGTCGAAGCCACCATCGCCGGCAAATCTGTGGACAACATTGTTTCGCTGCCCCGCGAGGTGATTCGCGGCGGCACCCAGGTGCTGGTAGTGGACTCGGAAAATCGCATGCACTTCCGCGATGTGGAAATTCTGCGGCTCGAGAGCGATCGCGTGCTGATCAGTGGCGGGCTGCGTGCCGGCGAGCTGATCTGCATGTCGCCGATTCAGGCTGTTGTTGACGGCATGGCCGTCCAGGTGGTGCAGCAATGAGAACGATCGTCTATTGGTTCATTGACAACCCCATTGCCTCCAACCTGCTGATGATGGTGTTCCTGGTGTCGGGCGTCCTCGCGTACATGAATACGCGGCAGGAGGAGTTTCCCAGCATCGAAACCGGCACCATTCAGGTCAACGTGCCCTATCCGGGCGCGGCCCCTGAAGAAGTCGAGCAGGCGGTGTGTCTGCACCTGGAAGAGGCTCTGGAGAATGTCGAGAACATCCAGCGCATGACCTCAACCGCCCGCGAGGGTGGCTGCGCGGCCACTCTGCAACTGGAAGGCGGAGCTGACCTGAATCGCGTGCTGAATGACGTCAAAAGCACCATCGACGGCATCGTGACGTTCCCGGATGACATCGAAGAGCCCACCGTCGCGTCGTTTTCTCCAGTCAGTACGGTGATGTCACTGGCCCTCGTAGCCGACACTGACGACGCCAGCCTGAAGGAAATCGGCGAACAGATCCGCCTCGAGCTGATCGATCTGGATGGCATTTCCCGCGTGGAAGTCAACTATATACGTCCGTATGAAATTTCCGTCGAAGTCTCCGAACTCACCTTGCGCCAGTACAATCTGAGCCTGAGCCAGGTGTCCAATGCCATCAACAGATCTGCGATGGACATGCCCGCTGGCACGCTGCGAACTCCAGGCGGCGAGATTCTGCTGCGCAGCAAGGGCCGCATTTACGAAGGCGAAGAATACGAGAACATCGTGGTGCGTTCTTTCCCGGATGGTTCGCAGCTGCGGCTGGGGGATATCGCCACGGTGCGTGACGGCTTTGAAGAGGGCTATCTGACAGCCCGCGTCAACGGCAAGAATGCGGCCATCATAGAAATCTATCGTATAGGTGAAGAAGACACCGTACGCTCTGCCGAAGCGGTAAAAGCCTTCGTGGAAGCGCGCCAGGCACGCATGCCCGCCAGCGTAGAGCTGACGGTACTTACTGACGATGCGAAAGGTCTGAAGGAGCGCATCTCCACGGTGGCAAGCAACGCTTATTCAGGATTCTTCCTGGTCTTGTTCGTGCTGACCCTGTTCCTGCGCTTCAAGACCGCCCTCTGGGTGGCTGCGGGCATACCCGTGGCCATGCTGGGCGCACTGGCCATGTTCCCCACCCTGGGCCTGACCATCAGCTCGCTGACCATCATGGCCTTCATCCTGGTGCTGGGCATCATCGTTGACGATGCCATCGTCGTCGGCGAACGCGTCTACGTCTATGAACAACAAGGCATGTCGCCTCGCGAAGCCGCGGCCGAAGGCACCCTCAGCGTCTCGATTCCTGTTATTTTCGGCGTTCTGACCACCATCGCGGCTTTCCTGCCGCTGCTGATTCTGGACGGCCCGATGGGCGCGTTCTTCAACGTGATCGGCGTCGTCGTGTCTCTTTGTCTGATCGCCAGTCTCGTCGAATCCCAGCTCATTTTGCCGGGCCACCTGTCACACAAGAGCAAGGGCGGCTATTTCTCGGAAGACAATGCGCTGGTGAAGCGCTGGCAGGGCCTGCAGAAAGGCATCTCTGGAAGCCTTGAGACTTTTGCTACCAAAATCTATCAGCCGGCCCTGCGCGTGTGCCTGGATTATCGCTACGCCACCTGGGCAGCCGCCACAGCCGTGATTCTGATCACCGTGGCCATGCTGATGAGCGGACGGGTAATTTTTCAGTTCTTCCCGGCGGTGGAAGGTGATCGCGTCTATGCCAGCATACAGATGCCGGAAGGGGTGCCCGTTGCTGTCACGGAAGAGGCACTGGCGAAAGTGGAAGCTGCTGCCGCTGAACTTGTTCTGGAAATCGAAGCAGAACTGGATGAGCGCATTGCGGCAGGCGATGCCCCTGAAAGCCCCGGCTATATCGTCGAGAACACCCTGACCACCCTTGGCTCCCGCATCAACCGAGGCGGCCCTGCCATGGGGCGCAGTAGCGCGGGGGGCAGTCACATTGCCGAAGTGGTCATGATCCTGAGCTCCTTTGATGCGCGCGGCCAGATGAGCGCCAATGATATTCGCGACCGTTGGCGCGAAAAGGTCGGATTCATTCCTGATGCCCTGGAAATGAACTTTGTGTCTGACTCCTTCTCTGCCGGACAGGCCTTGAGTTTCCGCCTGGAAGGGCGCAATGAAGACAGCCTGCGCATTGCCACGGCAGAGCTGCGCGAAGCACTGGCGCGCTATCCCGGCGTGTTCGACATCAGCGATTCCTTCCGGGCCGGCAAGCAGGAAGTGCAGATCGAGATCCTGCGTGAAGGCGAATTGCTGGGTTTCACCCTGGACGACATCTCCCGTCAGGTACGCCAGGCCTTCTATGGCGCGGAGTCCCAGCGCATCCAGCGCGGCTCCGACCAGATCAAGGTGATGGTGCGTTACCCCGAGAATGAACGACAGTCGCTGGGCAATCTGGAAGACCTGTTGTTGCGCACGCCCGAGGGTGGCGAAGTGCCTTTGTCCAGCGTGGCCCGTCTGTCACTCGGCAATGGCTATTCCAGCATCAATCGCGAGGATGGCCGGCGCATCATTACCGTGAATGCCGACATCAACCGCGAAGTCAGCACCCCCGAGCAGGTAACGCAGGAAATCGCGGCGGAGTTTTCGCAACGCTGGAACGATGAATACCAGATCAATCTGGCGCTGGGTGGGGAAGGCGAACAACGCGACGAATCCCTGGGTAGCCTGTTCTCCACCTATCCACTCGCCTTGTTCATCATTTTTGTCCTGCTGGCCATTCCCTTGAAGTCTTACGGGCAGCCGCTGATCATCATGAGCGTGATTCCATTCGGCGCCATCGGCGCCATCCTCGGCCACTTCATCATGGGCCAGGAGCTGGTGTTCTTCTCACTCATCGGCATCGTCGCCCTGGGGGGCGTGGTGGTGAACTCCAGCCTTGTGCTGGTGGACTACATCAACAGCGAGGTGGCGGCTGGTCATAGCCTGGAACAGGCCGTGGCCAACTCCGGCGTGGCGCGTTTCCGGCCGATCTTCCTGACCTCGATGACAACCTTCATCGGCCTTGTGCCTCTGATGGTGACGCCTACACCGGCGACCTTCTTCATCGTGCCCATGGCAATCTCACTGGGCTGGGGAGTGGTGTTTGCCACGGTAATCACGCTGTTCCTGGTGCCCAGCCTGTATCTGATTCTTTACGACTTCACGACGCATCGCGAACACGTGGAAGATCTCAGCCGCATACCCACCAGCACACCGACCAGCACGGCGGCCTAGTGCTCGCGCGGCGGTTCCTGTCACCAGGGGCCGCCGCGTTGTTTGCAGTCACACTGCAAGCAGTGCTCTGCTGAGGTCGTCCCGCCTGTAGGGCTTTTCCAGTACCTGCCAGTGCCGGTCTATTGTCAGGCGACTCTGATCATCCAGATAGCCAGTGGCCAGTATGATCCGGACCTTCGGCAGGTTGGCGGAAGTCCACACCGCAAGTTGCACCCCATCCAGCTGCCCGGGCATGGCAATGTCAGTGAACAGAATATCCACCGCCTCGGTGCGCAGAATGCCTTGCGCCTGGTCTCCCGACTCGGCTTCCAGAACGCGAATCCCCAGGTCCGCAATCATGCGGGCTGCAATCCGGCGCAAGAAGGCCTCATCATCCACCAGCAGCACGGTCAGTGCACCCGCGTGCGCAGGCTCCCTGGTATTTCTGCTCTCGGGTTCGACAGCCAGGTCATGTGAAACCACCAGCGGCAGATAAATGCTGACGGTGGTGCCCACACCCTCCTCGCTCTCGATGAGGACCGTACCGTCAAGCTGGCGCGCAAAGCCGTACACCATTGGCAGGCCCAGTCCAGTGCCATGTCCGCGCTCCTTGGTTGTAAAGAAGGGCTCCATCACGCGCTTGCGAATACTCTCTGGAATGCCCGAACCATTGTCACGCACAGCAATCACCACATACGTGCCCGGCGCCAGTTCCATGGCGTTGCTGCCCAGTTCTTCGACGTCAGTAGACAATATGATGTGCTTCTCACTGCGACCCTTGACGGCATCCCGGGCATTGATCAACAGATTGATGATGGCATTGCTGAAACCAGACTTGTCGAGGGACGCCCACAGGGGCTGCGCGAAAAGTCTGGTCTCCAGCCCGACATGCTTGCCGGCCGTGGTTTCAATCAGCGGGGCGAGTTCCACGATCTGTGAATTCACATCGGTGATGCGAATTTCCAGCGTTTGCCGGCGTGCCACAGACATCAGTGATCGGGTTACCTTGGAGGCACGCAATGCGGCATCCAGCGCGCTACGGGCGTGCACAGCATCCTGGGGACCCAGCCGTTGCAGATCCAGATAGTCCAGATTGGCGATCACGATCCCCAGCAGATTGTTGAAGTCATGGGCCAGTCCACCCGTCATCTGACCGATGGCCTCCATTTTCTGCGCTTCGCTCTTCTTTTCCTCGAACAACTTCTTTTCAGTCAGATCCCGGAGCAGTCCGATGTATTCCTGAACCCCCTTGATGGTGACTGCCTTCACGGCAAGCTCGGCGGGGAACAGCTCGCCATTTGCCCGGCAGGCCTGCACCTCGATCGTATGGTTGATGACCTTGCTCTCTGCTTCCGACACGCGATGCTCCAGGGCATGGTTGTGCGCGCTCCGCCATGCCTCAGGCACGATCAGGTCGGCCAGCTTTCTCCCCACGGCTTCATGTTCCGTGTAGCCAAACATGTCGACAGCCGCCTGGTTCCACTCCGTGACAGCCCCCTGCGCATTCATTGCCACCATGGCGTCCGGCGCGCTGTTGATGATTTGCGAGGTCCTGTTCAACATGTCCGCACGTGCCTCCGCAATCCGCGTGCGCTGGGAATACACAAGTGTCGCCAGCACACTCAGCAGCAGCGACACAAGCAGGACTATCAGGGGTGTGAAGCTTTGATTCTGTGCCAGGAATTCCGGGCGCGGCTCGGTAAAGATCTGCAGCTGCCGACGACCAACATCCACCACCTCACTTACCAGGAAAGGCCGTTCGCTGGAAAGACCTGGCGGCCGGGAGAGCGCAGCGGCGGGATCATTGGCGTAGACCAGCTGAACAGCCTGCGGATCGGTCACATCAAAAATGCTTACCACCGCATCGCTGATAAGGGATGTGGTGGTCTGACTGAGCATGTCGTCATAGCGAATGACTGCTACAACGAAGCCTGAATGTGGCGCATCCGGCGCAAGTTCCACGCTGCGTACCGGCCACAGCAGCAACGCCCCTGGCGATGCGTCCTGTCCCTGACTCTGGACCAGCGCAACAGGCGGAGTCAGCACCGGTTCGTCCAGTTGCAGGGCACGGTCTATCGTTGCGCGGCGCAACGGGTCCGAGTAGATGTCGTAGCCCAGCGCTTCCATATTGGAGGCCAGAGGTTCGATGTGCGCGACAACCACATAGAGCTCCTTGCGAGAAGACACCTGCAATGCACCCTGGGCATCGCGCTCACGAATGGAGAAGTTCTGATACCCCTGCGCGCGCGCCGCACTCTCCAGCGCCTCTCGCCCTTCGTCCAGAACAACCGGGTTCCAGGACAGTGCAAACACGCCGCGCGTCCGATACGGTCCGGAGAGAACGCTCTCGACCTGTTCACGAAAGAACTCCCGGGAGGGCGTCACGTCGCTGGAAACAATATCCGCGAGCTGGGCCTGATGCTGGAATATCTGCTCGATCGCCATTTCCAGACTCAGGAAGGCCACTTCAGCCACGTAGCGAAAGCGCAACTGGAGGCTCTCGCGCTGCAGGTTCATCGTAAAGAGATACAGAGTGGCCGAAAGCAGAACGCCTATGCTGAGCACACTCATCTGCTGCACGAAAGTCGCGGGAGCATTGCCCTGGAAGTATTTCGAGTAAAGAAAATACAGCAAGGGAAAGCCGATGATGATGCCCAGCGTGTCTCCTGCCCACCAGATCAAGGTTGCTTTCCCCAAGTCCTGAGGCGCGGCGACTCCGGGCGTCAGCTGCAAGGCGCCCCACAAGGCCGATGGCAGCGTGCTGAACATTGCGACGCCTGCAAACAGCAGCACTTGACTGACATCCAGCCGCAGGACATTGAAGGTGATGAAGCGGGAAAACAGCGCGCCGGAAAGCAGGCTGCCGGCAGCATTGCCGGCGGCCACTGCAAGCGCAACCTGCAGTGGCGTGTCGTCAGCGCCACTGCCGAAAGCAAGATAGTTGGCAAGAAAAGCGCCGGCAAACACGCCTGCTGCTGCGTGGTTTCCAAGAAGAACCACGCCAGCCATTGCCAGGCCGGAGGGCAGCCACAGCAGCGTGATGTTGGCTCCCGGAATGGCAAACAGAAACCCGATCTGGGCGAATGCAAAATACAGCAGTGACACTGCGAGGATTTCCAACAAGTGCTTGCTGTAGCCTGTCATCGCGACACTCCTGAGTAACTCAGGGGGATGATACGACAGCCGCTTTGCGAAAGTCGCGCCGCCACTTGGCGGTTCAAATTCCGTTGATACAAATTTTTACCCTGCGCGGCGCGATTGACCCCTAGAATGGCGGGGTAAACAAAAAGGAGTGCCCCGTGGCCCAACACACGATTCTCATAGTTGAAGACGATCTGCTGCTTGCGGCAGTCATTGCAGAGTGTTTCAACATGTCTGGTTACAAAGTGTTCACCGCAGAGACGGGCACTGCATTCAAGGCGGCTCTGCGTGAGCACAGAATTTCATTGATATTGCTGGATCTCAATCTTCCCGATGCGGATGGCATCGAACTGCTCAAGGAATTGCGTCAGAGCAGTCAGGTTTTACTGATGGTGGTATCCGGCAGTCTGGAGGAACGGGACCGCATCCTTGCTCTCACCTACGGGGCGGACGACTTCCTCACAAAGCCGGTCAGCGCCCGGGAACTGGAACTGCGTGCGCGCAATCTGCTGGCCCGCCAGCAACAGGTGGTGAGGCACCCGCAGCTGCCACCTGCTTCAGTCATCTTTTCCACCGGCTGGCAGCTGGACATTCACCGCCAACTCCTGCTCGACGATTCAGGTAACAGCCAGCCTCTCACGCAGGCCGAGTTCGTCCTGCTGCGACGACTGGCCAATGCCCGGGGAGCCATCGTCAGTCGCCAGGAGCTGTTCGACACCCTCGCCACGGAAGTCGGCGTCACCAACGTCGAGACGCTTTCCACATTGGTCTACCGTCTGCGGCGCAAACTGCAGGGCAAATGCGGCAATGAAGTCATTGTCACACTTTCCAAAGTCGGATTTCGGGTCAATCTGGCTGCAGTTGCACCTTCTCTGCGTTCGCTGCCAGTCTGATCTGGAAAATTTCAACGGCGGCAAGCGTTTGTGCCGCCAGCGCATGTGCGTTTGGAATTTGATCTGCCAGGGCGTCCTGGTCGCCTTGTCGGCAAAGTACTTCGATTCGTGCCAGCAACTCCCCCAGCGGTTGCGCGCCGACCGTGTAAGACGAAGCTTTCAGTTTGTGAGCCAGTTTCTCAAGTGTCCGATCCTCCAGCAGCCCTGCACCGGGCTGCTATACCTCCAGCAAGGGACGGGCCTGCTGCAGGTAGATTTCATAAAACGAGGCCAGGGTCGACGCATCTGCCACGCCGAGCGCTCGGGCCAGGGCTGTCTTGTCGAACAGCAGTGGTTCTTTCTGCAACTCCTCTGTCACGTCATGCGGCTCCTGCTCTGAGTCCACCGCGCAATCATGGCAAGAAATTCGCTGCAACTATAGGGTTTGGTAAGTACATCATCCATGCCGGCAGCGAGGCACAACTCTTTCTCGCCCAGAATGGCACTGGCTGTCACTGCAACAATCGGTGTATATCTGCCGCGCGGGGCTTCGTAGGCACGAATGGCTTGCGTGGCCATATACCCATCCATGACAGGCATCTGGCAGTCCATCAACACAAGATCAAACGCCTCTGCAGTGAAGCTCTCGAAACCCTCCTGGCCGTCTTCCGCAAGGACAATCCTGCACTCCAGATCCTTGAGATGGATAAGCGCCAGCTTCCGGTTGACGCTGTTGTCCTCGACGAAGAGTATGCGCAGCCCCCTCACGGCAGGACTCCCATCTGGCGAAGTAACGACTGCCTCCAGCGGGGCCTGACAGGCCTCCAGTGGCAGATGCAGCGTGAACGTGCTGCCGTGTCCAGGCTCGCTTCTGACATCGATATGTCCGCCCATCAGCCGGGCGAGCATGCTGGCAATCGTCAGCCCCAGGCCGGTGCCCGAATACACCCGGTCATTGCCACTGTCGACCTGGAAGAATGAGTCGAACAAATGGGGAATGTGTTCCGGAGCAATGCCGATTCCCGTGTCACTGATGTTGATCTTCAGTTCAGGAGCAGCGCCTTCACAATCCATGCAGGCCACATTCACGCGCACCCCTCCGCGATGCGTGAATTTCACGGCATTGCCCACGATGTTGTTCAGCAACTGGCGCAAGCGCAACTCGTCTGCACGAATGAAGGACGGGCAATCGGGTGCGATGTCGAAGCTCAGGGTGATGTCCTTCTGCTTTGCCAGCGCCGCAAACACGCGAGAAGTGCCGTCAAAGATTCTGCCCAGACTGACATCGGCTACCTGCAGAGGCACATTGGCAGATTCGATGCGTGAAAAGTCCAGCACATCATTGATCAGTGCCAGCAGCGATTCTCCTGATTCCTTGATGGCGCTGACATCATTCAGGAAGTGTTGCTGGCCATGGTCCTGGAGCAGCATGTCGGTAAAGCCAAGAATGGCGTGCAGGGGTGTGCGGATTTCATGACTGATGGTGGCGACAAATCGCGACTTGGCGTCACTCGCCGCGCTGGCCTGACGTGCCAGCTCTTCGGCATTGTGCCGCGCAATCTCGAGCTTGCTGTTGGCTTTCTGGATCGCCCGTTCATGTGCAAAGCGACGCTGGGCAGTGGCCAGCAACTGGGCCAGCAGCTTCAGAAGAGACATGTCGATGTCGGACCAGTGCCGCTCATTCCTGACGGCATCAAAGCCGATGAAGCCCACGCATTCGCTCTCGTCCATCAGCGGCAAGGCAATGATGGACTGAATGCCCTGGGGCTCAAGAATGGCCCGCAAGCCGTGATTTTCCGGCAGATCGCTGATACGTCGCAGATGCAGTGGCAAGCCTTTCTTGTGCGCGCTTACCCAGTAGTCAATGGCATCTATCGGCGAGTTCTGAAGATTCTCGATCTCCGAGGCAATACCGTCCGCACACCATTCATGGGTGTTGCTGGCAGTGCCGGCAGAAAAGTCATAGCGGAAGATATACGCGCGATCCGCGCCCACATACGCCCCCACATCAGCGAGAGCCTGCTGGGTGATCTCATCGAATTCCACGGCATGGGCGCTGATCAGCTTCATGGAGAGAGTCGTCAGCAGGCTTTCCAGCTCAGAGCGATAAAGGGACTCAGTGCGGGCCAGCTCCAGCTCGGTCACATCATGAAGTGCTCCCACAAGCGTTCTGCGATCGTCGTTCCAGAGCCACGACAATTTCCCGAACAGGCGCTTGCCGCGACCGCCAGAAAGCAGAATGCGAAAGCTCAGTTCTCCAGACTCACTGTCGGTCGTGAAGAGGAAATTTTCGATCTGCCGCATGAGCTCTTCGCGATCGGCTGGATCCACGCGTGCATAGAACTCTTCCAGGCTGTGCTCGTGCACGTCTGCTGGCAGCTCCAGTATCTCGCAAAGACCGGTGTCCCAGGACATGGACACATTGTCCTGCGTCATCTCCCAGCTGCCGATTCCGGCTGACCTGGCTACCAGCGCGCTGCGTTGGTGCAGCCATTGCATTCGCTGGCGCAGCTGCGCCTGCTCAGCCATGCGCCCCAGCTTTTGCAGCACGCGCTCAAAACCAGCTTGGGTTCCTGGCAACCATTGCGGCTCCGGACCAACATACTGCAGAAAGCCCAGCCCTGGCACAGGGAAGAAACAGACGCCTGCAGTGTTCTGACCTGCCCGTTGGACAATGGAGAAACGCTGGGCGGGGTGGGATTTTGTCAGGGAGGCGATGAAAGCATCGCAGAGCGCTGTCGGATCGAGAGTCGGATCCAGGGCAAGAGACAATTCCAGCAGCAGTGCTTCATTGACCAGCATCACGTGGCTCCACTCCATCGCCCAGGACGAAACCATGGAAAGATAGCATTCCCGCGAAACGTTCACGTGTATAGATTTGTATCAAAGCACCGTCTGTTGCAGCCTGGCGCGTATCGCAGTGCTGGTGAGCGAAGAGGTCTCGATGACGCGGGCAATCAACGCGTCAATGTCCGCATCGGCACAGGACAGACAGCTCTCCTCAAGTGCGGCAAGCGCCGCGCCGAGCCTCATGGCGCCTACTAACAGTGAAGACGATTTGAGCTTGTGTGCCAGAAGCCGGAAATTCGCCTTGTCTCGCTGCGCCGTGGCAGTCGCCAGCGCACGCTGCAACTCGACGAGCTGTTCCAGGAACAAGGCGTAGAAGTCTTGCAGCACTTCCTCTTCACGAGTCTCCAGAGCCGCGGGCAGCTGCTCTGAGTCAAAGATCAGCGCTTCATGAAGGAACATCAGCACCCACCTCGCTTTGCGGAAGGACCAGCATGTAGCCACCACCACGAATCGTGACGATGTCGATACCCGCATCAAGTCCCTGCAATTTTCTGCGCAGCCGACTTGCAAGGATGTCAACGGCGCGATTGAGAGGGTCCATCTCGATACCATAGATAGCGCCATACGCCAATCGTCGATTCAAGGTGCTGTCTGCGGCCACGACAAACAGTTCGAACAAGGCCAGCTCCTTCTCTGTGAGGCGCACATTTGTGCCATTGTTCACAGTCAAAGTGCGAAGGAGCCAGTTGACACTGAAATGTTCCCGGTATCGGTCAGCCAGATCAGGCCCGGGTCCGGGAAACTCCGGCGCGGCACCATAAAGGCGCATGGTCGCCTCCATGCGGGCGACCAGCTCATTGGAGTTGCAGGGCTTGACAATATACTGATCAGCCCCCGCATTCAGACAGGAGACGATCGTGTCTGTGCCTTTATTGGACGTCAGCATGATCACCGGGGCTCGGTGGCGACTCTTGATCTTGCGACACACGTCCAGACCGGAGCTCTTCTTGCTGTCGAGGAAGAAATCGACAATGTAGATATCCGCTTTCTCCTGGTTGTCCAGATGTACCAGAAAGTCTTCAGTCTTCAGGAACGGAAGACATCGATATTGGCGGCGCTCCAGCTGAGAAACGAGCATGCGCGTGAGAATTTCATCGTCGTCAAGGATGCAGACCAGTGGCTTCTTGAGGGGCGCTTTCTTCATTATTTCTGCTTGCGGGTATTTTTCAGCTCAGGGGGACAATATACCTGCATTCAGTTGGGTTACAAATCGATGAGCGCATTCTTCATTGCATCTGTGAGCTTATACAATTTTTTACAAAGCACACCTCACGTGTTTGACGGAACATCCGAGATAATATGGACAAAATCTAAACGAGTTCGCAGATTCATGAAAGAGCAGCACACATTGCCCACCTTGCTGGTAGTGGACGACGATCTATTCATTCGCAGGCAGGTGAGTCACATCGCCGGGCACTACTTCAGAGTTCGTTGCTCGAGTTCAACCGTAGCCATTGCGGAGTCGATACTCGAAGACGTCGACACGCTGGTGCTCGACCTCAGTATTCCGGGCGGCGATGCTGTGGCATTCATGCAATCTCTCGCCCGGCGCGCGCCACAGATTCGGCTCATCCTGGTCAGCGGGCTTGACCTGAAGACGATCAAGTTCACGGCCTCTGTCGCTCGACAATTGAATTTTCGCAGCGTCGAACTGCTTGAAAAGCCTTTCACGCGCAAGACACTGGTTCCGGTGTTGCTGCGCGACATTGGCCTGGCTGCTGATGTGCCGGACCTGCCTGTCGCCGGGGGAACGGCAGCAATGGACTTCGAAGCAGAGTTGTTGCGTGCGCTTCAGCAATCTGAATTTGTTTCCTGGTTCCAGCCCCAGGTCAGACTGTACGACCGCGGCTTCCTGGGTGCTGAGGCGCTGTGTCGCTGGCGGCATCCGCGGCTGGGCCTGCTCGGGCTTGGCGAATTCATCGAGAGGGTTGAAACCGGCCCGCTGGCCATGGCCTTCACGCTTTACATGGCTGACGAAGCTATTGGCAAATTCAAGAGAGCAACCGAGGCAGCAGGACTTGGCGGACATCTCAGCATCAATCTGCCCGTGGCTGTTCTTGAAGACCCAAAACTGGCCAGTTACCTGGGCAGCATTCTTCAAAAGCATGCTTTCAGACCACAGGATCTGATCGTCGAAATCACTGAACGTGGCATCGGCGCCGACACCGCACAGTCCAGCGCCACAATCGCGAACCTGCGCATTCGCGGCATTCGCATTTCCCTTGATGACTTCGGGACTGGATACTCCAGCTTCGAGAAAATCAAGGATATTGCAATCGACGAGATCAAGATCGACAAGCACTTTGTGTCCGACGCAGTCCACTCGCGAACGTCCCAGACGCTGATCAATGCGGCATTGAGGATCGCAGAGGAGCTGGATCTGCAAGTGGTGGCGGAGGGCATCGACACGGAACCTGTCGCCGCATGGCTGGCAAGCCGGGGCAACATCATCGGACAAGGCTATCTGTACTCTCACCCGTTGCCCGAAGATGCGCTGATTGCGTATCTGCAGATGCAAGTCTCATCTGCAGAACACGCCGACAGACGTGTGTCCGGCTTCCCTGAGATAAGCGACATGAAGACGGCTCATGACCCCTTTGTCACAGTAAAGCAGGTACTGCCTTCCCTGAGCAAGCGCTGGAAAGCGTAAGCGCAGCTCATAAAATGGAATGCAGAGGACCGGGTGACCCGCTTCTTCTGGCAGCGGACGGGCATCGCGTTCTGCCGGATGGCGAATGTCGATGATAAAGGCGTCGGCCATGACAGGCAGCGTCTCGGGCAAGTCTTCTGCGCGACTCACCCCTTCCATGACGCGGTCGATCATCTGGAATTGCGCATCCTGAACCGCCTGATCCAGTATCCCGAAGTCCAGAAGCGCTTCCTGTTCTGCAATCTTCTGTGCACGTGCCCGCGTCGTCGGCCTCTGCGCGATGGCGCCGCAGTATTCCGGCATGTGCTTCGAAAATTCTTCAGTCCCGATGCGCCGTGCGATGTCGATGATGTCCTGCTTGTCGGTCACGATCAGGGGCCTGAGCAGGACGATGTCGGTCACAGCATCGATCACGGCCAGATTCGCCAGCGTCTGGCTGGCCACCTGCGCCACGCTTTCCCCTGTCACCAGCGCCTCTATCTGCAGGCGACTGGCGATGCGCGTGGCGGCCCGCAACATCATGCGCTTGAGTATCACGCCGCGTTGCGACGGCTCGAGCTTTGCCGCGAGTTCATCCGCCAGAACCTCGAAGGGCACCGTCACGAATTTCACCCGGTGCGAGGCGCCGAATTTCATCCACAAGTAAAGAGCCACCTCCTTCACTGCGAGCTCGTGCTCCCGACCTCCAAGCCGGAACAGACAGCAGTGCGTCACCAGCCCGCGACGCATGGACAGAAAACTGGCCACTGAAGAATCGAAGCCGCCGGAGATCAGCGACAGAACTTCGTCCTGAGTGCCCAGCGGGTAGCCGCCCAGCCCCTTCAACGTGCGCTCCACCACGAACATCTCGTCATGATGAATCTCGACTTTCACGATGACATCCGGAGCGTCCAGATCCACACGTGCATCAGGGCAGCACTGCAGCAGACAACGTCCCACATGACGCTCAACGTCCATGGAGGTCCACGGATGACGACCCGTGCGCTTGCAGCGTACCGCGAAAGTCTTGCCCGCCAGCAGTGGGCCGTAAACCTTCAAGGCTTCTGCGGCCACACCATCGAGATCCGGCAGCGGCGCCTTGTTGACCCGCAGGATCAGGGCGATGCCTGGCGTGTTGCCCAGCAAAGTGGCAACGCTGTCCAGGGCAGTGCAATCCGAGTCGGGAACGACGACTTCCAGATTGTCCCACTCGCCCACCACCGTGATGGCCGGGTCGATCAGGGCCGTCTGAGTGCGCAGACTGCGCCGCAGCACGCGGATGTAGCGTCGACGTACTTCGCGACTCTTGATGATGATCTCGGGACAGAAACGGACGACAAAAATCATGGCACTGACTCTGGCATTAATGAATGAAACGGCGCCATGCTCTTTAATGGTGCACATCGAATTGCATTGCATCTTTATGGTGCATTGCGTGGGGCGGCCAATTCAGGGACTCGCCCGCAGAGGCCGGATTTCCTCGGTTTGCGGGCATTTACCGAGTGGCATATATTTTGCTCCACCCCTGCACACAAGGCCCGCTTGCGCGCTATTATAGTTCCGCAAAGCTTACTTGTTGAGCAGGACGCAAGCAGCAGCCCGCGCGCGAGCGCTCTAAAAAGGCAGACAAGAGCAAGCAAGGCTTTCAAGGGAACCCCGAATGTCTCGGCGGCTCCAGCCATTAAACCGTGACGCCAGCCGTCCATTTCTCGATCTCACGGAGGATCAAGAATGTCTGAAAAGACTCTGAAACTGATTAAAGAAAACGACGTAAAGTGGGTTGACCTCCGTTTTACAGACACCAAGGGCAAAGAACAGCACGTGACCTTCCCGGCCGCCGTTGTGGACGAGACCTTCATGGAAGGCGTGATGTTCGACGGCTCTTCTGTCGCTGGCTGGAAAGGCATCAACGAGTCCGACATGATCCTGCGTCCGGATGACAGCACTGCCGTCATGGACCCCTTCTCCGACGATCCGCAACTGAACATCACCTGCGACATCATCGAGCCAAAGACCATGCAGGGGTACAACCGTGACCCGCGCTCCGTGGCCCGTCGTGCAGAAGAGTATCTGAAGTCCACAGGTATCGGTGACAAGGCGTTCTTCGGCCCGGAGCCTGAGTTCTTCGTCTTCGACGAAGTGAAGTGGAAGACTGAAATGCACCGCTCTTTCTTCGAGATCGGCTCGGATGAAGCGGCCTGGTCGTCAGACCAGGCCATCGAAGGCGGCAACAAGGGCCACCGTCCGAAGGTCAAAGGCGGCTACTTCCCGGTTCCACCAATCGACTCCTTCCAGGACCTGCGTTGCGCCATGTGCGACACCATGACTGAAATGGGCCTGGTCATCGAACTGCACCACCACGAAGTGGGCAACGCCGGCCAGCTGGAAATCGGTGCCAAATTCAACACCCTGGTGAAGAAGGCAGACGAAGTTCAGATCCTGAAGTACTGCGTGCACAACACGGCAGACGCCTACGGCAAGACCGCCACCTTCATGCCCAAGCCTCTGGTAGGTGACAACGGCAGCGGCATGCACGTGCACCAGTCCATCTCCAAGGATGGCAAGAACGTGTTCGCAGGCGACCAGTACGCCGGCCTCTCCATGGAAGCCCTGTACTACATCGGCGGCATCATCAAGCACGCCAAGGCGCTGAACGCCTTCGGCAACGCCTCCACCAACTCTTACAAGCGTCTGGTGAAGGGCTTCGAAGCGCCGACACTGCTGGCCTACTCTTCACGCAACCGTTCTGCCGCCATCCGCATCCCTTACATCCTGGGCGGCAACCCGCGCGCAGTGCGTATTGAAGTGCGTTTCGGTGACCCGACAGCCAACCCCTACCTGTTCTTCGCAGCCATGCTGATGGCAGGCATCGACGGCATCAAGAACAAAATTCACCCGGGCGAAGCTGCCACCAAGGACCTCTACGACCTCGAGCCGGAAGAAGAAGCGCTGATCCCGCGCGTCTGCTACTCCCTGGACGAAGCGCTGGACTCCCTGGACAAGGACCGCGACTTCCTCAAGCATGGCGGCGTATTCTGCGACGACCTGATCGATGCCTACATCGAACTGAAGCTGCAGGACTGCACACGCCTGAACATGTCCACTCACCCGGTTGAGTTCGATATGTACTACAGCGTGTAATCCAGCGCCCTGAAGCAACACCGAAAGCCCGGCCTTTGCGCCGGGCTTTTTTTTGCCTGCAGAAAACAGGGCACGGCATGGAGCGCGCTTGCCATTCTGGAACACACAATTGTTGTTGTTTGCACCATAGTGGTGCATAGTCGAACGTCAATTACGCTGCTTGTCCTGCAAACCCTTTGAATTCAGGCTGTCACGCCGATTGGTTTGCTTATTGCATGTACACCCAAAACCAAGCGCGAGTCGCAGCAATGCTGCACCGCCAAAGAGCAGCAAATTTGGCTATCGATAACCTCCACAAGCGATTACTGGACAATCTGAGCACTGGCGTGATCGTTTTCGATCAGGAGCTGCGCCTGTCCTATATCAATCTGGCGGCCGAAAGCACGCTCGCGATCAGTGGCAGGCAGATCTACAAGGCGTGGATAGGTGACATCTTTCTGGGGGCTGCTCAGGACATCTCTGACATCCAGAGCGCCCAGAACAGCCACCACAGCTTCACCAAGCGCAAGGCCGAACTGACCATGCTGCAGGGGCGCACCATCAGCGTGGACTACACCATCACGCCGCTGATCGACCTGGAGGACGCACATATCCTGATGGAGATTCAGGCCATCAATTATGCCGAGCGCATCAGCAAGGAAGAGGCGCTGGTCAGCACCCACGAGACCACCCGCGAACTGGTGCGCGGGCTGGCCCATGAAATCAAGAACCCCCTGGGCGGCATCCGTGGGGCCGCCCAGTTGCTGGCGCGCGAGTTGCCTGACGGCGAGCTGACTGATTACACCAATGTGATCATTGAAGAGGCCGATCGTCTGCACAAGCTGGTGGATCGCCTGGTGGGCACGCGCAAACCGCCGGAGCTGCGGGCCATCAACATCCATGAAGTGGTTGAGCGCGTCCGCAGCCTCATCGAAGTGGAAGTGATGGACAAGGACATCCGCATCGAACGCAACTACGACCCGAGCATTCCGGATGTCATGGCCGACTCGGAACAAATGATTCAGGCAGTACTGAACATCGTGCGCAATGCGATGCAGGCGCTGGAGAGCCCGAACGTGCGGCACAGCTCCGGCAGAATCCTGCTGACCACACGCGTACTGCGCAACATCACGATCGGCTCGGTATTCCATCGCCTGGCCGCAAGGATTGAAGTGATCGACAACGGACCGGGCATTCCGGAGGACCTGATCGGCAGCATTTTCTACCCGATGATCAGCGGGCGTGCGGAAGGCACTGGGCTGGGACTCTCGATCGCCCATTCCATCATCAACCAGCACAAGGGCATGATCGAATGTGACAGCAAACCAGGGCATACGCGTTTCGCAATCTACATCCCCGTGGCGCCCAATGCGCGGGGCAAACGCAAGTTGGCAGAAACACAGGACCGGCAATCATGAGCAAGCACAACTCCGTCTGGGTACTGGATGATGACAAGTCCATACGCTGGGTACTGGAAAAATCCCTGACCAAAACCGGGCTGCATACACAATGCTTCGAGAATGGTGAAGACCTTCTGCACCGCCTGGAGAAGGAGCGTCCTGACGCCATCATCAGCGACATCCGCATGCCCGGCATCAACGGGCTGGACCTGTTGTCCACCGTGCATGATCAATACCCGCTGCTTCCGGTAATCATCATGACGGCCCACTCCGACCTGGACAGCGCCGTGTCTTCCTACAGCCGTGGCGCTTTCGAGTATCTGCCCAAGCCCTTCGACATCGACGAAGCTGTGGCCATGACGGTGCGGGCGCTGGAACATGCCCGCGAGAAGAATCTGGAAGTCCCGACCCCGGTGCTGGAAAGCCGCAAGGACATCATCGGCGAAGCGCCGGCCATGCAGGAAGTCTTCCGCGCCATCGGCCGCCTGTCACAGTCCAACATCACCGTGCTCATCAACGGGGAATCCGGCACAGGCAAGGAATTGGTGGCCCATGCCCTGCATCGCCACAGCCCCCGCAAGAAGAATCAGTTCATCGCCCTGAACGTGGCCGCCATCCCCAAGGATCTGATCGAGTCCGAACTCTTCGGCCATGAGAAGGGCGCCTTCACCGGTGCCACGGCGCAGCGCACGGGTCGCTTCGAGCAGGCCAACGGCGGCACGCTGTTCCTGGACGAGATCGGCGACATGCCCCCCGAAACACAGACGCGCTTGTTGCGGGTACTATCCGACGGCGAGTTCTATCGCGTGGGCGGACATACACCCATCAAGGTGGATGTGCGCATCATTGCCGCCACTCACCAGAATCTGGAATCACTGGTGTCCAAACACCTGTTCCGGGAAGACCTTTTTCACCGCCTGAATGTCATCCGCATTCACATTCCGCGTCTGCGCGACCGCCGCGAGGACATTCCGCGTCTGGCCCAGCATTTCCTGGCCAAAGCGGCAGAAGAGCTGGAAACAGAACCCAAGGTATTGCGTCCGGAAACCGAGAAATATCTGACGGGGCTGAACTGGCCCGGCAACGTGCGCCAGCTCGAGAACTTCTGCCGCTGGATCACCGTCATGGCGTCCAGTCGCGAAGTACACATCGACGATCTGCCACCGGAACTGCTGGAGACGCAGGCGCAAAGCAGCAGCTCGGGCAGCTGGTCGCAACTGCTCTACAACTGGGCCGATCAGGAACTCAATCTGGGACACCGGGAGATTCTCAATCAGGCCACGCCGGTATTTGAGCGCACCATGATCGAGGTGGCTCTGAAACACACGGCCGGGCGTCGTCGCGATGCCGCATTGCTGCTGGGCTGGGGGCGCAACACGTTGACCCGCAAGATCAAGGAACTCGAGATGGACGAGGGCAGTGACGATCAGGACTGAGTCGTACTGACCGCCCCACGCCCTGCGCCTGTCAGGGCGTGGGGCGGTTGTAGATTTCCTGCCAGTTGATGATGCGATCATGCAATCGGTACTGTCCGAACTCGATCACGCCCACGGGGTCATCGTCGTAATCTTCGCCCGGATCGCCCGCACCATCTTCGTCATCCCATTCGAAGCCCAGGAAGCCAAGGCCCGCCGCGTTCAAGTCGAGCGTGACATTCACCGTGCCACTGTTGCCCTCTCCGGGCGCCGTGGTCACCAGCGGCGCATCCGTGGGCGAGGGCACATTCTCCAGGCCCTGTGTCTGCCCTTCCAGGAATTTCGCGGTATCGGGAGATTCAAGTGTGGTCTCCGTGTCCTGCAGATCACCCGTATAAGTGCCCGGCACATAGCTCAGATCCGTCACGTCGATCAACGTACAGCTGTCGATCGTATTGCGCACGAACTCCTCGCCATCGAAGTACTCCACCACGAAGGTCAGCGCGAGGTCCTCGGTTTCCGGGCCATAGGCATTCTCGATGATCAGTCTGCCATAACGGAACTCGTGTTCCAGGATCAGCCTGTATTCGGGGTCCGCCGGCTCTGTCGCCAGGGTGTCCAGATCGACATTGAGCACACTCAGCGAGGTCAGCGGATCTTCCCGCGCCGGGTCAATGGTGACGTTGTCTTCGTCGGTGGGCAGGAAGGCGATCTGCATGTCTGAGAAGGGGCCGTCGGGCACTCCCGACGCCGCCCGGTCAAAGCGCATGTTGCCTGAGAGTTCCAGGATGCCGTTGTTCCAGGTCGCGCTGAAGTCCGAGGGAATTCCGCCTGACATGAGATTGACCAGACGCGAACTGTAGTTCACATCGTCTGCTGTGCTCACGTCGTCGATGGCCACCATCTCCAGTTCTACGAACGTGTCGAGGAACGCGTAGTCGCCCCGGTAGTTCACCGTCGTGTAGTTGCCGCTGTCCGTCAGGCCTTTGGCTGTCAGCGTGAATTCAACACCGAACGCTTCGCCCATGTAGGTGAACGTGGATTCCGGTGTACAGGCCTGCAACACCCGCGACAGCAGATCCGTATCCGCCACGGTGAACAGGTTCGGATAGAAGCGCCCTACGTTCAGAACGGTGCCCTGCACGTTCGCAGTGCCCAGATAGGGAATGACGGTGTCAGTGGCATCCACAATGTCGGCACGCATGTCGATCACACCCACCTCGTTGTAGACGATGGAGTGGGTCTGCGCGCCCAGCGCGAAATTGTCGAAGTCATCATCGGTTATGACCCCATCAATGCCACCAGGCACCTTGGTCTCGACCACGCTCAGCAGCACGCTGTAATCCCCCGACTCCGAATCCAGATCGAAATTGGGCGTCGGGTGATTGTTGGCAAGATTGGCGCCGGAATCCGGCACGCCGTCGTTGTTGAGATCGTCGCCGGCCTGCCAGCCCACTGCCGTCACAGTGGTATCGAAGGCTTCGCCGGCAATCTTCCAGCGCGAGCCGGTGTGATCCACAGAGTAGGAGTCATCGGCGACACCATTGAGCTCGCGGCCGTTGCTGAAGTCGATGTCGAAGCCGAAGGGCCGCACGATGAACTGATTGCTGGCCACATCTACCGTGTCACCTGACTTCGCGGCCAGCGCCGGCGTGAGGCTGCCATCGTCGAAGGGAATGTCATAGAATATATAGTAAAAAAACTTATCACCGGGTACATTTGGGGACATTTTAACCAACCGGTAAACACTCCCCCCGTGCTGCATATCGCCCTATATCAACCCGAGATCCCGCCAAATACGGGAAACATCATCCGCCTGGCAGCCAACACGGGCACATTTCTGCACCTGATCAAACCACTCGGGTTTTCGATAGAAGACAAGCAATTGCGACGCGCGGGGCTGGATTATCACGAGACGCACAGGGTGACCCTGCATGAAAGCTGGGACGATTTTTTAACGGACAAACCGCCGGGAAGAATGTTTGCGTTCAGCACGAAAGCGCAGCGGACTTACTCCGAGGTACAGTTCCAGGCAGGTGATGTGGTGTTGTTCGGACCCGAGACGCGCGGGCTGCCAGACGAGATACGCAATTCCCTGCCGCAGCAGCAATTGTTGAAAGTTCCAATGCGCCCGGGCAGCCGCAGCCTGAACCTGTCCAATACGGTGGCAGTAGTGGTGTACGAAGCCCTGCGTCAGCAGGGCTTCGCATTCGGAGACTGAAGAGCCACAGGGCCGGGCAAGCGCGACCCTGTGAATGACGTCAGTTGGCGGCGGGCTGTGCGGCCTTGGCAGCGGCTTCAGCAGCCTGGCGCTGTTTGGTTTGCACGTACAGAGCGTCGAAATTCACCGGTGCCAGGTTGATCGGCGGGAAGCTGCCCTTGACGATCAGGGAGTCCACAGCTTCGCGGGCATAGGGGAACAGAATGTTAGGGCAGACTGCCGCAAGCACGTGTTCCAGATCGCCGTCCACAAGGCCAACACAGGTAAAGACACCTGCCTGGTGAACTTCCGCCAGAAACGCCGCGGCTTCTTCCACTTTGGCTTCCACGGTGACCGTCAGGACCACTTCAAAGACGCCGTCGGCGATGCGGGCACTCTTGGTTCCCAGATTGAAAGAGACCTTTGGTGCCCATTGGCCCTGAAAGACCACCGGACTGCGGGGAGATTCAAACGAAGCGTCCTTCAGATAGATGCGCTGCAGGGCGAAAGCGGGGCCTGGATTGGCAGCCTCCTGCCCGTTGGCTGCCCCGGCCACTGGCGCTGTCTGAGAATTCTGATCTGTATTGTTGTCTGCCATGTCTGTTCCTGCATCGCTCGTGAGTTAGTGAAAAAGTCGTGCCCTGCTTCCCCTGAAGGAATCTTTTGCTACTGCACCAGCGGCAGGCCCTGAGCCCGCCACTCGGTCATGCCGCCGCTCAAGCGCAGCACCTGCGTGAATCCGGCGCTCTTGAGCACCTTGACTGCATCGATGGATTGCGACCCCAGCCGGCACGCGACGATTACCGGGTCAGCCTTGTGCTTGTCCAGCTCCGTGACGCGGACGCTCAGTTTGGTCATGGGAATATGGACGGCATCGACAATGTGACCGGAATCGAAATCCTTCTTGTCGCGAATATCCACAACGATGGCGTTGGAGCGGTTGATCAGCATGACCGCTTGCTGGGCACTCACCGACTCGCCGGAAGTTTTGTTCCGATGCAGGGCCAGCGCCGCCACCAAGCCCACCCACAGCGTCGAGAGTATCCAGTGGTTACCAATAAATTCAATGAATTGCGCCATAAGACCCAGTGCTCGTTGCCGCGCCTCTGGGCGGCGGCGGAGGAATGCGACAGCCCGCTGATGAAGCGCAGACCGCGCAAAAAAGGTGGGCAGTATACACACCAATTCGTGGCATTAGAACGTTTGAACCCGAATCGCGTCACGCGATGCTCTGCCCCCGGACTCGCCTTGACTGGCGCTTTCCGGGATAATGCCTGGCACTTCTTTCCATCCCTGTCGGAATATTCCTTGTCATGAGCTCTTTCGCACCTGCCACTGCCAAAAACACAACCCTGCTGCTGATCCTCGACGGCTGGGGCCACCGCGAAGAGGTCGAGCACAATGCCATCAGCGCAGCCCACACTCCGGTGTGGGATTCACTCTGGTCACGCTGTGCGCACACGCTGATCACGACGTCCGGAGTGGAGGTTGGTCTGCCCAGGGGACAGATGGGCAACTCCGAAGTGGGCCACATGAACCTGGGCGCAGGCCGGGTGGTCTACCAGAATCTGACTCGCATCGACAAGGCGATTGAAGACGGGACCTTCTACCTGAACGAGCCACTCGTGGACGCCGTCGACAAGGCCATTCTCAATGACAAGGCCGTGCACATCATGGGACTGCTCTCTCCCGGTGGCATTCATAGTCATGAAGACCAGATTCTGGCCATGATTGACCTGGCCAGTCAGCGCGGGGCCGAACGCATCTATCTGCATGCCTTTCTGGACGGGCGCGACACGCCGCCCCGCAGCGCGCTGGTGTCACTGCAGCGCGCCGAAGCACAGCTGCGCGAGTCAGGCTGCGGGCGCATTGTGTCGATCGTCGGTCGTTACTTCGCCATGGATCGCGACAACCGCTGGGACCGTGTGCAGACTGCCTATGATCTGCTGACCGCTGGCAAGGCCGAGTTTTGCAGTGCGTCTGTGGATGAAGCGCTGGCAGCTGCCTATGCCCGCGGCGAAGATGATGAGTTCGTGAAACCGACCGTCGTGGCAGCTCCCGGCGAGCCTGCAATCCACATTGCCGATGGCGACACCCTGATCTACATGAATTTTCGCTCCGACCGCGCCCGGCAGCTCACTCGCGCGCTCCAGGACCCCGCCTTTACGGGTTTTGTCCGCGGGCAGCGCCCGGCACTGGGCGACTTCGTGACCCTGACTGAATACGCGTCGGACATCGGCGTCATGTGCGCCTACCCACCACAAACCATGGACAATGTACTTGGGGAATACCTGGGCGCGCTCCACAAGACTCAGCTGCGCATCGCTGAAACCGAGAAATACGCGCACGTGACCTTCTTCTTCAGTGGTGGCCGCGAAGAGCCGTTCGCGGGGGAGACACGCATCCTGATCCCGTCACCGCAGGTGGCGACTTACGACCTGAAGCCGGAAATGAGCGCCTTCGAAGTCACGGACCGTCTTGTGGAGGCCATCGCATCGGGCACCTATGACGCCATCGTCTGCAACTACGCCAACGGCGACATGGTCGGACATACCGGCAGCTTCGATGCGGCCGTGAAAGCTGTGGAAGCGCTGGATGTCTGCCTCGGCCGCATCGTGGCCGCGATCGAAGCCAGTGACGCGCAGTGTCTGATTACTGCCGACCACGGCAATGTCGAACAGATGGTGGACGAGGAGTCCGGGCAGCCGCTGACCTCCCACACCAGCGGACCGGTGCCGCTGGTCTACGTCGGCAGGCGCGGCTGGACGTTCCGACAACCCGGGAGCCTGTGTGACATTGCCCCCACCATGCTCGCCCTGATGGAGCTGCCGATCCCGGCAGAGATGACTGGCCAATGTCTCATGCAGAAGTCTGCCTGAAAGGGCTGCGCTCCTGGCCGCTGCTGCTGTCCATACTGTTCACGGGCAGTCTGGCCGCGGCGGCGGAAGATCCCCTGCCTGAAGAGCAGCTGCAGCAGCTCAATGCAGCCATCAGTCAGATAGAAGACTGGCTGAACTCTGCCACCAACAATCGTTCCGACCTGGAGAGCGCGCTGCGCGAGGCCGGCTCCGCCATTACGGCAAATCTCGCGGACATCTCGGGCAACGAAGCGGAACTCGCCACGCTCGGTCTGCAACTGGAGTCGCTCGACACCCGCCAGGCCGCGCTGCTGGAAACGCTTGCCAGCCAGGAAGACCTGATCATACGTGCGCTGCGGGCCTCCTACAGCAGCGGCCGGGAAAGCTACCTGAAACTGCTGCTCACCCAGGATGACGCCTCTCTTGGTGCCCGTATGTTGCGTTATTACGCCGACTTCAACCGGGCCCGCCTTGCCAGCATCAATGTTTACCGCGACACACTGGCAGAGCTCGACACCACTGCGGCCGCGCTCGAAGCCACGAGCCGGCAGCTGGAGGGCATCAGGCAAGCTCTGGCAACCCAGCAACAGACGCTGAACAGCGAAACGGCACGCCGCCAGGCCCTGCTGAACGAACTGGAAGCCGAGATCGCCACCCGCAGCGGAGAGCTGGAGCAGCTCACTGCCGACCGCCAGCGTCTGGAGGACCTGGTGCAGCAGATTCAGGACGCCATCGTCAACATCCCTGCCCCGGAACAGCTGACACCCTTTGCTCAGGCACGGGGCCAACTGCCCCGCCCCGTGGAAGGGGACGCATTGAATCGTTTCGGCGCCACCTACAGTGACGGCAACCTGCATCGTCAGGGCATCGTGCTGAGTGCAGAGGAAGGCGCACCGGTCCGCGCTGTCCATCCGGGCCGGGTGGTCTTCTCCGACTGGCTGAGGGGCTCGGGCCTGCTGGTGGTAGTGGATCACGGCGAGGGTTACATGAGCCTCTATGCCAACAACGGCAGCCTGATCAAACGCAACGGCGACTGGGTCAATCGGGGAGAAGCGCTGGCCACTGCGGGAAGCAATGGCGGCATGGATGGTTCTGGTATCTACTTCGAGATCCGCCACAACGGTCAAGCCGAAGACCCTGCCACCTGGTGGCAGCCTTGAAATTCGCGCCGCCCCTGTAGGGCTGCGAGATCGGCGTGCTATGCTCGGCGCCATGCGTCCAGAGCAATGACAATCAGAGCTGCCAGCGACAGAGAAGACGGAGAGCCCATGCACATTCGATTCGGTACACCTATCGCCACCCGATCCGCTGCTCGACCGGCACGTGCCAGTCTGCCGCACTGCATCGCACTGATACTGGCAGGATCGCTCAGCAGCACAGTATTCGCGCAGCCCGTCGCACCTGCTGCACAACCCTTGCCTCTGCCGCTGGAGGAAGTGCGCATCTTCGCAGAGGCTCTGGACAATATCCGCAACGCCTACGTCGAACCCATTGATGACAAGACTCTGCTGGAATATGCCATCAAGGGCATGCTGTCGGGTCTGGACCCGCACTCGGCCTACCTCACATCGGAAGATTACGATTCACTGCAGGAAACCACGACCGGTGAGTTCGGCGGCCTTGGCATCGAAGTGGGCGAAGAGAACGGTTTCATCAAGGTCATCACCCCGATTGACGATTCTCCTGCACAACGCGCCGGCGTCATGCCTGGCGACCTGATCGTCGAGATTGACGGCAGACCTCTGGTGGAAATGCAGATCGATGAGGCCGTGGAATTGATGCGCGGTGAAATCGGCACCTCCATCGTGCTGGGCATCATGCGGGAAGGAGAACCCGAACCGCTTGAGATCACCCTGGTCCGCGACATCATCGAAGTGGCCAGCGTGAGGCAGCGCGAACTCGAACCCGGCTACGCCTACCTGCGCATCTCGCAATTCAAGGTGAACACCGGCGAAGAAGTGCTCGAGGCACTGACGGAAATCAAAGCCGCACAGCCTGACCTGAAAGGCCTGGTGCTGGATCTGCGCAACAACCCTGGCGGCATTCTGCAGGCCTCCGTGGAAGTGGTGGATGCCTTCGTGACTTCTGGCCGAATCGTCTACACCCAGGGCCGCAACGAAGAAATCGAGATGGAGTTCTTCGCCACGCCGGAGGACCCCAGCGAAGGCGTGCCAGTGGTCGTGCTGATCAACTCCGGCTCGGCCTCTGCGGCCGAAATCGTGGCCGGTGCACTGCAGGATCACGGCCGCGCTGTCATCATGGGCACGCGCAGTTTCGGCAAGGGTTCGGTGCAGAGCGTCATGCAGATTGCCGAGAATCGCGCCATCAAACTGACAACGTCACTGTACTTCACCCCCGAGGGTCGTTCCATCCAGGCTCAGGGCATCCAGCCCGACATCATCATCGAGGAAGGTCTGGTCACCCGCACCACGGAACGCACCGGGTATACGGAAGCCGACCTGGCCGGTCACCTGCGCAATGGCAATGACCTGGACGACATCAACGACGAAGAGCGCGCCGCCGAAGTCAGCGCAGAACAGGTGGTCTCCACCGACTATCAGCTGCAGGAGGCCCTGACCCTGCTGCGTGGACTCAACATTCTCGAGAACGGCCGCAACCGCCAGCGCAGCCCGGCTGCAGCAGTGACACAATCCAGCGCGCCTGACACGGCGCCCGCTGAGACCCCCTTGCCTTGACCGAACGAGACCCGCTGATCGAGGCCATTGCACGCAACCCACGCCCGCTCGTCATGATGATGATCGGGCTGGTGGGAATGCCACTGTCACTCTGGCTGTTCACGCCGGAGCGCGCCGCGCCGCCGGCGCCTGCACCCGTGCCGCTCGTGCAGGAGACACCCCCGCCAGCAAGTGCGCCTGCGCAGACAATCGAGCAGCCTGTCGGGCAGACTCCGGAGACTGTGGCCGCTGATCCCTCCGTGCCTCTGACCCAGGCCATGCCCCTGGCGCCTGACCCGGCGCCGCCCGCAGGCACTCCGCCTGACGAAGCGCTTCCCGTACTGGTTCTTCCACCCACGGAGACTCGCTACATCGCCATCATCATCGACGACATCGGCTATGCGGACACCCTTGGCGCCCGCGCCGTTGCCCTTCCCGATGACGTGACCTTTGCGGTATTGCCCCATACGCCGTTCGGCGCGGAACTGGCCGAAGCGGCCCACCGCAACGGCAAGGAAGTGATGCTGCACGCCCCGATGAGCAACCTCGCCAACATGCCCCTGGGGCCGGGTGGCCTGACGCCGACGCTGAGCAAGGAAGAATTTGTGAGCACGTTGTCACAAGCATTGGCTGCCGTGCCTTATCTCAAGGGCATCAACAATCACATGGGCAGCGAGCTGACAACGCTGGAAAGCCCGATGCGCTGGGTAATGGAAACTCTGCAGGGTCGCGATCTGTATTTTGTCGACAGCTACACGAATGCCGCGAGCGTGGCGGGGCATATCGCACGCGAGGCCAACATCCCTACGCTCACGCGCAATGTGTTTCTCGACAATGTGCAGACGCACGAGGACATTGACCGTGAATTCCAGCGCTTGCTGCAGGTGGCCCGCGAAAAGGGCTTTGCGACAGGCATCGGCCATCCTTACGAAGCCACGCTGGAGTATCTGGAGAAAGCGATTCCGACACTGACCCAGATGAACATCGAACTGGTGCCGGTATCCGAGATGATCCGTCTGCAGCAGGGTGCTACAGACGCATTGTGATGCCCTTGTCGGCCATGTAACGCTTGGCTTCCGGAATGCTGTATTCGCCAAAATGAAAGATGCTGGCGGCGAGCACTGCATCCGCATGTCCGGTCAGCACGCCATCCACCAGATCCTGAAGATTGCCCACACCGCCCGAAGCGATGATGGGCACTGACACGCTGTCGCTTACTGCTCTGTTCAAGGCGAGATCAAAACCGCTCTTCGTGCCGTCACGGTCCATGCTGGTCAGCAGAATCTCGCCTGCGCCGTAACTCACCATGCGCCTGGCCCACTCCACTGCATCGATTCCCGTGGCTTTGCGGCCCCCGTGAGTGAAGATCTCCCAGCGCCCGGCTTCCCCGGGCAGACTGACCTTCTTGGCATCCATGGCCACGACGATGCACTGCGAGCCGAAGCGCTCGGCGGCGGCGCGCACAAAATCGGGATTGAACACAGCAGCAGTGTTGATGGAGACCTTGTCGGCGCCGGCATTGAGCATGGTGCGGATGTCATCCAGTGTGCGAATGCCACCGCCGACTGTCAGCGGAATGAAGACCTGACCCGCAATGGCTTCGACGGTATGCACCGTGGTCTCGCGCCCTTCATGGCTGGCGGTAATGTCCAGGAAGGTGATCTCGTCGGCGCCGGCATCACTGTAGCGTTTGGAGATTTCCACCGGATCACCCGCATCGCGGATATCCAGAAATTTCACGCCTTTCACGACGCGTCCCTTGTCGCAATCCAGACACGGAATAATTCGTTTGGCCAGTGCCATTGCTTGCCTCGTTCCAGATACCAGTGCCGCTTACCCGCGGGATGCTTCGTCACAGTAGCGCTGCGCCGCTGCCAGATTCAGGGCGCCTTCGTAGATCGCGCGCCCGGTGATTGCCCCCATGATGCCGCCGCCGGTGGCAGTCTTCGCCACGGCCTGCAGGGCATGGATGTCTTCGATGCGACTGAGGCCGCCTGACGCGATGACAGGAATGCCGGTTGCCTCTGCCAGCGCCACGGTGGCAGGCACATTGACGCCCTGCATCATGCCGTCGCGGGCGATGTCGGTGTAGATGATGGCTTCCACGCCGAAGTCTTCGAAACGACGTGCCAGCTCGATCACATTCACATCGGTCACATTGGCCCAGCCATCGGTGGCCACCATGCCGTTTACGGCATCCAGGCCGACAATGATCTGGCCGGGAAACTCGTGGCAGGCTTCGGCCACGAAACCGGGGTCACGCACAGCCTTGGTCCCGATGATTACCCAGGACACGCCTGCCGCCAGGTAGCGGGCAATGGTGCCCAGGTCGCGGATGCCGCCGCCGATCTGCAAAGGCAGGGACGGAAAGTGACGGGCGATTGCCTGTACTACACCGCCGTTGACCGGCGTGCCGGCAAAGGCGCCGTTCAGGTCCACCAGATGCAGACGACGCGCTCCCTGGGACAGCCAGTGACCTGCTGTCTTGACCGGATCGTCGGAGAACACGGTGGAGTCTTCCATGCGGCCCTGTTTCAGGCGCACGCACTGGCCATCTTTCAAATCAATTGCGGGGATGATCAACATAAAAAATTATCCAGTCCAGAATCCAGCTAGACGCCGTCCCACGCGAGGAAGTTGCGCAGCAACTGCAGGCCGCCATGCTGACTTTTCTCGGGGTGGAACTGCACGGCGAAGATGTTGCCTTTGTTCAACGCCGCGGTGAACTCGACACCGTAGCGTGTGAGGCCCGAGGCCGACTCGCCTGCGCCCAGAGCGACGTAATAACTGTGTACGAAGTAGAACCGCGTGTTGTCTTCAATGCCCTGCCAGAGTGGATGCTGATCCGTTTGTTTGACACAGTTCCAGCCCATGTGGGGCACCTTCAGGGAATTGCCTTGTTCGTCACTGAGGCCGCTGCAGGACGCGCTCAGGGGCGACCCGGCCCCTGCATCGACGTTGCCGAAGAAGCGCACCTGACCCTTCACCAGCCCCAGGCACTCCACGCCACCGTTTTCCTCGCTGGACTCCATCAGTGCCTGCATGCCAACGCAGATGGCGAGCAGCGGCTTCTGGCGGCTGACTTCAGCGACTATTTCGTCGATGCCCAGACGACGAATCTCGGCCATGCAGTCACGTATGGCGCCGACACCAGGGAAGATCACATGATCGGCTTGCAGAATCGTGGCGGCGTCGCTGGTGACATTGACCGATACATTGCGTCCGACATACTCGAGCGCCTTGGCGACGGAATGCAGATTGCCCATTCCGTAATCGATGACGGCGACTTTGTTCATAGTGACAACCTGATGCTGGTGCGACGACGCCCGCTTACAACGCGCCCTTCGTGGACGGAATGACATCACTGCTGCGCGGGTCGATTTCCATCGCCATCCGCAGAGCACGTCCGAATGCCTTGAATACGGTTTCGATCTGGTGGTGTGAATTGACCCCGCGCAGATTGTCGATGTGCAGTGTAAGCAGTGCGTGATTCACGAAGCCCTGGAAGAACTCGTGGAACAGGTCCACATCGAACCCGCCCACCGCGCCTCGGGTGAAGGGAATGTGATACTCGAGACCCGGCCGACCGGAGAAGTCGATGACTACGCGAGACAAGGCTTCGTCCAGCGGCACGTAGGCGTGTCCGTAACGACGGATGCCCTTGCGGTCGAGGGCTTTGTTGAAGGCCATACCCAGCGTGATGCCCAGATCTTCCACCGTGTGGTGGGCATCGATATGCAGGTCACCCACCGCCTTGACAGTAATGTCGATAAGGCCGTGGCGCGCCACCTGATCCAGCATATGGTCAAGGAATGGCAGGCCGGTTTCGCAATGCAGATCGCCTTTGCCGTCGAGATTCACGGAGACCTTGATCTGGGTCTCCTTGGTATTGCGTTCCACTGTTGCTTGTCGTGATGACATCACTGTTCCCCGCATGCGCGCGCCGACCGGCAGTTCTGGCCGGTTTCAGGTGACGCGCATTATACGGGCAGCATTGACGCTTTTGAAAGCAGAGATCTGCCCCCGCCACTCCCTGCTGCGCGCCGTAAACCGTGGTTTTCCCGGCACTTCCGGTGCGCAAGCGGTGCGTTGGCACGCGGCTTTGGGTTACACTCGGCCTTTTCGCGCCCCTGGCTGAAAGCGTGGGCGGGCACCTCGGAAAGACATCATGCTGAAACTGCTCAAGACCCTGTTGATCTCCCTGTCGGCACTGATCGCACTGATCGCCATCGCGGTGATGGCAGCCTTCCTGTTCATCGATCCGGTGCGTTACCGGCCTGCGCTGGAGTCTGCGTTTGCCAGCCAGACAGGCCTGCAGCTGACAGTAGCGGGAGATGTTTCCTGGACCTTCAGGCCCGTATTCGGTCTGGCCGTCAGCGACCTGCGCCTGCGCAATCCGGGCTCTTCGATGGAACTGGCCTCGCTGGCACAACTGAATATCAAACTGGAGCCTCGCGCTTTGCTGGACGGCCGGCTCGCACTGCAGCAGCTGCAAGTGGACGGCCTGCACGTGAACTGGCTCGTCGATGCCAGTGGTCGCAGCAACTGGCAAACCTCTGACACCCCCGCTGCGGTGAGCCCCGGAACGCAGCCGGCCGCCGCCTCTCAGGCCGACTCAGCAGACAGCATGGTGGACACCAGCACCATCGCGCAGATCAGCATCCGCAATGCCAGCGTCGCCGTGCAGGACAGTCAGCGCGGACTCAACACACATTTCGACAACGTCAGCTTGAGCAGCAGCAATTCGAATCTGCGCAACCGTCCATTCCCGCTCGAAGTCACCTTCGCCATGACGCAGGAAGACGGCGTCCCTGCGGCCATCGTCAACGTCTCGACGCTTGCCCGGGTGGACCTGGCGGCGGGCAATGCCACACTTGATGATCTCCTCATCAAGCTCAATCCATTGCAACTCAGCGGAACCGTCAGTGTGGAGAACTTCCGCGATGCACTGGCCTGGCGCGGCTCCCTGCAGAGCAATACCTTCACGCTGTCGGACTTCCTTGATCTGTATGTCCGCAAGGACTCAGCCGCTGCTCCGGGCACTGCGTTGCCTGGTGCGTTCAACACCGACACTGACCAGTTCAGCCTGAGTGCAGAATTTGCGGGCGATGCCCGGAAAGTGGAGGTGACTGCACTACGTCTGTCGCTCGATCAAATGCATATCGATGCCAGTGGCACCTGGACAGCCGCCCAGCCCGGCATTCCTGCAGCCTTGCGCTACGCCCTCAGCAGCAACGCACTCGACTTCAACCGCTATACCCGGGAAGCCGACGCGGCCGCCGGCGCAACGCAGGAGCAGTCGCCAGCGGCCGATCCAGTCGCCAGCACCGTCGCTTCAACAGCGCCCGCCGCGGACAATGTGCTGCCAGTTGATTTTCTGCAGTCCATGGACTTCGAGGGCAGCCACAGCCTCGAATCCCTGGCCATCGGTGGCCTGCAATTGAGCGACATCAATGCGCAGCTCTCCGTGCGCAACGGCCGCCTGAGTCTGAATCTGCGCCCTGCCGGCTTCTATGCCGGGCAAGTCACAGCAGCGGTGAACTTCGACACCCGCCAGACGCCACCAAGCCTGACCAGCATCTTCTCACTGCAGAACATGGACATCGCGCAACTGGCCAGTTCAGTGCCGGCGGCCGCTTTCGCGGAGGGCAAACTGAACCTGGAGTCTTTTCACACCATGCAGGGCAGTACCACCCGCCAGCTTCTGGACACCATCAACGGCTCCACCAGCTTCAGTGTGAATGACACTGCCATCGACATCGGCATCGTGAAGCAGCTGTTCTCCGCCATTTCAGTGCTCAGCCCCGCCGGCTCTGGTGACCTGGCTCAACTCTGGCCGGACGTTGTGCGCTTCGCCAGCGCGGAAGGCAGCCTGAGCTTCACCCAGGGAATTGCGCAGAATCAGCAATTCACGTTGCAGCTGGACAATTTCGAGATAGACGCCACCGGCGGCATGGACCTGGCACAGGAGCGCTTCGACTACGCCGCCCTGCTGACGGTTTACGGCGAGCCAGCGCCCCAGACCATTGTGGTGGCGCCGCTTTATCAGGGCATCGGCTGGCCTGTACTGTGCAGCGCGCGTTTCGATGCCGAGTACAGCCAGTACTGTGGTCCTGACTTCGGCAGAGTGCGTGACCTGTTCGTGGAGATCGCGCGCGACCAGGTGCAAAGACGAGTGCAGGATGCAGTGACCGACCAGGTGCCTGCCGATCTGCAGGACACTGCACGCAGTTTGCTTGACCGCGTTCTGCGCTGAACCGGGTCACCGCGACGATGCCGGGCAACGCCTTCGCCAATACCGTGCTGAGCTGGTTCTCCCACAGCGGGCGCCATCACCTGCCGTGGCAGCAGAACCCGACGCCCTATCGCGTATGGGTGTCGGAGATCATGCTGCAACAGACGCAGGTCAGCACCGTCATTCCCTATTTCCAGCGCTTCATGACGCAGTTTCCAGATGTGCACGCACTCGCTGCCGCACCCCTGGATGAGGTTCTGCACCTCTGGACCGGCCTTGGCTATTACGCCCGGGCCCGCAATCTGCATCGCAGCGCCGTGATCGTCAGCACACAGCTGCAGGGTGAGTTTCCGGGGAATGTCGAAGCGCTCTGCGCGCTTCCGGGCATCGGGCGCTCGACTGCCGGCGCCATTCTCGCGCTCGGCAGCGGAGTGCGGGCTGCCATCCTCGACGGCAATGTCAAGCGCGTGCTGTGCCGCTACCATGCCATCGAGGGCTGGCTAGACCTGCCTGCGGTGCAGAAGTCCTTGTGGGGGATCGCCGAGGATGCCACTCCCACCACTGATTTCGCGCGCTTTACGCAGGCCATGATGGATCTGGGCGCCACGGTGTGTACCCGCAGCAAACCGGCCTGTCTGCTGTGCCCCTTGCAGACCGGCTGTCAGGCACACGCCGCGGGCCGTGTCGGCGAACTCCCCCATCGCAAACCCAGGAAGACGCTGCCCCGCCGTACCGTCTGCATGCTGATGTGCCGCACCGCCTCGGGACACGTGCTGCTGGAGAAACGGCCCGCGGCTGGCATCTGGGGCGGCCTCTGGAGTTTTCCGGAATTCGCGGATGTGGCTGCAGCGCAGCAGTTCTGCCACGCACAAGGCCTTGGCAGCAGCACCACGCTGGAATCCTGGCCCGCCGTGCAGCACACATTCAGCCACTTCCATCTGGAGATTACCCCCTTGCTGGCCGATGCCGCTCAGACGCCAGTCACAGTCATGGAGGCCGGGCGCTGGCTCTGGTACCCTCTCGGACCAGTGAGCGCCCCGCACACCACTGCTGTCGGTCTTGCCGCGCCCGTCAAGGACTTGCTGCAGCGTCTGGCGCGGAGTCTCGACTCAACGGGCCTGCCCACGTGATGAACCTGCCAGGCGCGAACGCCCCGGCGCTCTGACAACGAAGGAAATCGCCATGCCCCGAACCGTGTTTTGCCGCAAGTATCAGAAGGACCTGCCCGGACTCGACACCCCGCCCTATCCCGGCAGCAAGGGTCAGGAGATCTTTGAACAGGTGTCACGACAGGCCTGGCAGGAATGGCAGAAACAGCAGACGATGCTGATCAATGAGAAGCAGTTGAGCATGATGAACGCTGATCATCGTCGCTATCTGCAGGAGGAAATGGCCAAGTTTCTGAGTAACGAAGCCCACGACACTGCAACGGGCTATGTGCCTCCGGAGCACTGACAGCCCGGGCTTGACTCGACCTATCGTCTGCGGGTTTAATACGCGCCTTGCCAAATTTGGCAGCAAGTGAAACCCTCGCAAGACCGCAACATCCGTCATGCCCAGATAGCTCAGTCGGTAGAGCAGAGGATTGAAAATCCTCGTGTCGGTGGTTCGATTCCGCCTCTGGGCACCATTAACCACAAGGCTTTCAGCAACTCAGGGCCTTCTCGCTTCGTGTAATTCCCGAACCATGTCACCAATGTGACATCACGCTTTTTCAACAAAGGCTGGCTTATAGTCTTTCACTTCGTGCCTAAATCGAAAGCACGCCGAGCTAATACAGCTCGAATTGAACTGAAGACGAAAGTTGATCGAGCGCCCGCATTGTAGTTATCGGCCCGCCTGTTGCCTCACTCCGGATTTCGTCGGAATTGCAGAGGGGGCGGCTCAGGTGCAAGAGGCTCCTCTGCGACGGCCGCGGCCGATTGCGAAGCTGCAATTGTCTCCAGGTATTGATTGCGTTCCAGAACAATCAATGCTGCAATTTGCTCCCTCAGGGCTACTAGCTCACGCAGTGTGGGTGTTGTCTCAAGCAATCCACGCTGCGCAGTACCTAGCTGCTCAATTGCCCGCACAATACCGGCTGAAGACGAACGCGTGTCCTGCAACATCGCAGACATCTCCTGAGCAATACTGGACTGCCACTGCCCTAATGATTCATCTACCTCACTTGCCGAGGTGGTCAATCGCGACTCGATACTCGTTAGTCCCTGGCTTAATGAATCGGTCTGCGTTTCTGCGGTCAAGAGCAGACGTTCCGTGGAATTGCTTAATGCCGCGACTGACTGATTGAGTTGCTCAAAGGTTACCAGTCCAGTGTTTACCTCAGACAGACGTCTTGCCAAAGAAACGGTTAATGCATTCATCTGATTGACTTGCGAGGAATAATTAAAACCGGCGACAAACATCATTGAAAGACTTATGAACACTGCGGCGATGCTGCCCAGAAGCGTTATTTGAATCAACTTGTTTTTCTTTGCCAGCAGCAACTCATAGCGATTGATGCTTACATCAACCGTCTTTACACGCTGGCCCATCTCTGCGATCAACCTTTGGAATTTATCACCGAGTACGGCAATATTTTCGGACATTCCAAGCACGCCTGGAACGAGCGTTTTCAGGTAAGCATCGATCTCTGAGATGTCAATTTCTCGCAAATCCGGCTTGTCACTCGCGTCACTGGTTTTGGTTGCTCCCTCATTTTTCTGTTCAGAGGGCTCTGCAGCAATATCGCGCTCGAAAGGGTTGCCGGGCTCAGTTATGAAAGGGTCTTGACGATTTCCGTCGAGTAAAACACCAGGCACGCTGTTGTCTTGAGTAATTTCTGACATCGATTAATTCTCTGGGTAATTTTCTGAATTGAGCCTTTTGACGTGCGTATCGAGCAGAGCGAGGCGCTTGGAGATATCCTTGATGAAGAGAGGATCCGGTTGAAGCACACGAACCCTGACATTATTTATTTCAACACAGCGCGTATCGAGCTCACGCGGAACGTCTGTCGGCATAGACGATTTTGGCCCAGGCCGCGCTATCTCACCTAGAGGCGGATCGACATCGCGCGCCCGAAAGCTGCCTTTACGACTGAACACCTTCGTACCAAACACCATAAGCCCTCTGGACTCAAAAAATGCTTCATCACCTGACATAAAGAATCGGCACATGAACTGATTTTCTTTATACTGACCATGGATGCTATGATTCAAGCAGCACGTCCCAACAGGACTGCTGATGAAAAGTAAGCGGACTGCGATTCACAAATTAGGGTCAGCAACAATGCCTATTAACGTTATCAGCCTGATCGTCGGTTTAGTGTTATCGTTTAGCAGCACAATCCTGATAGCACAGCAGGAAAATTTTGCAGCTGGACTGGCGGCAAAAAACCGCGGGCATTATGCAACTGCAATTCGGGCATGGCGGCCGCTGGCAGAACAGGGCCTCGCTTCCGCTCAAAATAACATGGGACACATGTACGAAGAAGGGCTCGGCGTAGCGCAGGATTACGCCGAGGCGATGCGCTGGTATCGTCTGGCGGCAAATACTGAACTGCCAGAGGCTCAGTACAATATCGGGCTGCTCTATTATCTGGGTTACGGCGTCTCAGCGAATCCACGCGAGGCATTGCGCTGGTTCAGAATTGCTGCAGAACAAGATCTTGCCGATGCTGAGTACATGATAGGCAGAGTCTTCCACCAAACTGAGGGCTTTGAGCCCGATCCCCTCGAAGCACGACGCTGGTACGCAATGGCAGCAAAGCGCGGCCATGCAGATGCACAGTTCATGTATGCTTTCATGCTGCAAGCGGGCGAAGGTGCCGAGGCTGGGGAACCTTACCGCGCGTACGTATGGAGCAAGCTGGCTGAACATAACGGCAAAATCGATGCACAGGACATTTACAATATCTCTGCATTGACACTCAGCAACACTGAAGTAGCGAGGGCGGATGAGCAGGTGCTTGTTTGCATATCTTCGACTTATGGAAGTTGTATCGAGTAAAAATGCGCTCTACTGATAAGTCACAATAATTTCGATGCGGCGGTTTTGTGCTCTCCCCAGCGCTGTCTCATTATCGGCAATGGGTCGGGTATCGGCATAACCTGATACGGATATCTGGCCTGAATCAAATTGTGAGCGACCAAGAATGTAGTCAGCGACAGCCGCGGCGCGCGCCGATGACAAATCCCAGTTGGTTCGATAACGGCCGCCTTGCGCCATGCTGACATTGTCGGTATGCCCCTCGACGGATATCGACCCGCTGCTACCGGACAATGAGGTAGCGACACTTTCAAGCAATTGCAGAAATGTTTGCTGCAACTCAGCGTTTCCGCTGGTGAAAGATCCCTGCTCCGCAAGTCGGATAATGATATTGTCTCCATCCCTCGACACGCTGGCCAGCCCCGACCGTATTTCATTGGCAAGATTACGCCGGATCGTTTCGTATTGATTATCCGCTTCGGAACGAGCATTTGACTGGGCAAGCGCTGAATCACTCTCTACCTGCGCTTCTGATTCCAATGCCACAGCCGACATCACCTCGATATCCGCAGAGGTCTGTTCTGCGGTTTCAACAACCGCGGCAAAAACATCCAGAAGCTCGGCACTGATCTGTCCGGCTGACGGCTGGTTGTCTGGCGAGTTATCCGCCTCCAGCGAATCCGGATCAAGCAAGTTCAGTGTAACAGTCTGATTTGTGACGCTGATGGAGATTTTACCCGCTGCGATCTGATCGGCGAGCGCTGTTTCGAGCATTTCAACAGCATCATTGGTTTGCGAATCTGCAGGTGCGACATCACGATCCAGCTCAGGATCAACCGGCTGAGGCTCATCCGTGCGCTGCTCCTCAATCGTTTGCACGGGAGTCTGCTGTACTTCAGCTGTCATATATTGCGTGGCAATCAAATTCTTGGCTTCTGGCGGCTCAACAACGGGGATCAGAGTTTGCACACCAAAGGCCATCTGCATGGATCCACTAATATTCTTGTATTTGGGTACACTGGTATTTGCAAACGACAGTAGCAACACGAAGAATGCCATCAGAAGCGTGGCCATATCCGCAAACGTCGCCATCCACGCCGGCGCACCACTTTTGCACGGCGGGCACTCCGGTTCAGGCTCATCAGACGACGCCTTTTTGGGCCGCGCCAATGTTATTTCTTCAATGTCGTCGGTATCAGCCATGGGTCAACTGCCATCAACAATGATTTCAATGCGACGGTTACGGGCACGCCCTTCCGACGATGTGTTTGACTCCAGAGGAACCGTATCAGCGAGCCCTTTGACACTCAAACGTGCTGTTGCGATGTCGGCGGCTCCAGCCAAGTAGGCTGCCACTGTCGCGGCCCTGGCTGCAGATAAGTCCCAGTTGGAATTGAATCGATCACTGAAGACCACAGGGACGTTGTCAGTGTGTCCCTCCACGCGGACAACTCCAGTAGTGTCGGCTATTGATGCACCGACCCTGTTTAGCAAAGGAACAAAATCCGGACGCAGGTCAGCACTGCCAGAGGTAAACGAACTCTGGCTGTCCAGTCGGATAACAATCTCGTTGTTGATCATCTCAACCTCGACCAGGCCCTGCTGCAGTTCGGTATTCAGATCTGATCTCACCTTCTGCAAGCGCTCTAACTGATCGCCTCTTGATGAACTTTGCGAAGATGGCGGCGACTCCGGAATATCGGCCTGCGCGGCAGGGCCTACGCTGATCACCTGCAGCTCACGACTGACCTGTAGTTGCGCCTGGGCAGCCGCCGCCGACAATTCGACAATACGCTTGTCCACCTGCCCTGCGCGTTTAGAGTCGGTTCCGCTGCCGGATGGGCTCTGCGTGTTATTAGCTGAAATCTCCACAACAATTTCATCATCTTCCACTCGCACCTCGATCTCACCTGATTCGATGGCCTCGGCCAGAGCAGCTTGTACACGCCGGAATTCCTGCTCGAGTTCAAAATCCTCACTGGACTGGTTATCACGGACCACCAAATTTGCAGCGCTGATGTCCTGCGAGAGTTGCGTCTGTTGATCAACCACCGTTCTTTGCGCCACGGCTGGTGTAAATGTCTCCACCACCAAGCTCCGTGCAGCAGGGATCTGAATACTGGGAACGATCTTGCGGACACCGAACGCACCCTTTATAGAGCCATTGATCATATTGTATTTGGGCACTTCTGTATCCGAGAAGGATAATAGCAATACAAAAAATGCCATCAGCAGCGTGGCCATATCCGCAAACGTCGCCATCCACGCCGGCGCTCCGGATTTGCAAGCAGGACAATCAGCAGCGGGCTCATCGTCTTCCTCATGAGCAGCGACTGGGAATGTCGGGGGGTTTTCATCCGCAACGGCGGAAACCATCTCATCCCCCGGTGAACTCACCGTGTTCTCCGGATCATCCAATGTACTCACGTCGTCTCCTCTGATCGATTAACACGGTATCCTGAGACTAACCTGCCCCAGCCTGCAACTTGGTTCGGGCCTTAGGTGAAAGGAAAGAGGCTAATAAGTCCGAGAGTATTCTGGGGTTGCCTCCGCCTTGAATGAACAGTACGCCCTCGATGACCAGCTCACAGTTGGCCGTTTCCAGTTCCGACTGGTTACGCAGCTTCTGAGCCATTGGAAGACAGAGGACGTTGGCAAGAATGGCGCCATACAAGGTGGTCAGCAGGGCGACCGCCATGGCTGGTCCGATAGATTTTGGATCCCCCATATTGCCAAGCATCAGTACCAGACCTACCAACGTGCCGATCATCCCCATTGCGGGGGCTACCTCCCCCCATGAAGCAAAGATATCGGCGCCCATACGGTGCCGCGAACGCATGGCCTGGATTTCTTTAGACAAGGATTTCTTGATCAAGTCCGGAGCCGTTCCATCGACCAGCATACCAATCCCCTTGGCTAAAAACGGATTGGCAATATCTTGACCTTCAAGGGCGATCATGCCGTCCTTGCGAGCGATATCAGCCAGCTCGACAAGCTGTTGGATCAACGTCTCTGGCTTGTCGATCTTGTTCTTGAAAGTTTTTCCCAGCACCCGTATTGCACCGATAAATTCACCTAGTGAGGAGCGTAGCAACACCACCATGATAGAACCGGCCAAAACAATATAGACCGAGGGCATATCTATGAACATAGCCATATTGGGGCCAATCGACCAGTAAATCAGGCCCAAAGCCCCCAACATCCCTACAATGGTTGCGATATCCATAAACCCTTCTCCCTTGCTATGTATTGATTATTTGACATACTTCGACTCCGGACAATTGGCTGAAGAATCAGGAGTAAGTGTCAATGAAAGTTAAGATTAAAACTAGTCGACACATAAAGAGAACAACTTTAATGATCTCCGCATTAATGCTGACAATGCTGAGTGGTTGTGATCAGTTCAAACAAAAAGAATCATGCGTCAGTTACTTCGGTCCTAACGACGTGGCCGGCTATCAGTTACTTGATGACGGTGTGGCGTTGCATCACGACTCAGGCACAGTTTGGTACAGATGCCCTGCGGGACAATATTTTCGCAATGGGGTGTGCCAAGGCCAACCACTAACGCTCGACTGGACTGAGGCAAACCTCTTCGCAGTCGAGTTCAGCGAAAATTCTTCGTATCAATGGCGTTTGCCGACCGCCGATGAATTCAAAGCCGTTACCGTTCAGGAATGTATAAATCCTGCTCTTAATACCAATGTTTTTCCGCAACTGCCCATAGAAAACTACTGGACTTTCGATCGCGCCGACTTTGCATCTTCACAAAAATGTCTGACTTACAGTTACCAAGGCAGCATCGCGTGTCGTCAACCTGCCAGCGCGGCACATATGTTTATGCTTGTCGCTAAACCATGAAATTCATTAGATTATTTACGCCAATACTCCTGATATGCGAGCCAGGCCACGGTACCAGCGAGGCCCAGTACGGCAAGTGCAGCAGTGACTTTAATCAGATCGATCTCTTTCAGGAACTCAAGTTCGGGTCCAAGTGCAATGGCAATGATTAAAGGAACGGCGACCATCAGGTATGTGCGGATCAATCTGCAAACAGCACAACCCGGGCGGTTATCATTATCAGACATACGGCAATCTCCGTTACCAGCACTCGAGCATTAGTTTTTGTACATGTTTTCCATGGCAGTAAACTGTCCTTTCAGGTATTTACCTACCCCATCCATGCGCTGTACCAAGCTTTCCATCGAGGAAAATTGCGAGATATAGCGCTGGTAGACCGTCTCCAAACGCAACTCCAGCTTTTGAAGATCACGCTTATAGACGGCTATCTGTGTATTACCGGAGAGTTTTCGCTGGCTTATAATACCCTCAGGCGACAACATTGCCTTTAATTTGATGCTGATGTCTTGAGCAAAGCCCTTGGGCTCGCTCGCAAGATCGCTGGTGTTGTCAGTACCCGCAGACAACATTTTAGCAACTGCATCAGGCTTGGTTGACACCGCAAGGTCCAAATTTTTCTGATTGATTGATGCCGTCCCATCAACTGCAAAGGTGAGCCCTAGATCCCTTAGGGACACTATTCCGCTTTCAGGGGTGGATGAATTCTGTGTCATCAGACTGCGCAACTCCGAGCGCAGTGTATTAACGAAGTCTTTATCACGACTGAGAGTCCCTGAATATTTATCGTCCGCTACTGCTACTTCTACACTCAATTGTTTCAGAACCACCATGAACTCGTTATAGCTGTTAACCAGCCCGTTTACCTTGTCTTTAACCAGTTGATTGCTCTGCTCCACAACAATGGAAACGGACTGTCCGGGGTCGGAACGGATATCAAATTGCACACCAGGGATAACATCGGCGATTTGGTTAGACGAGCGCGCAATATTTGCGACACCATTCACTGTGATCAGAGCATCCTGAGCTGTTGTTAACCGGTTGCCCGCGCCGATGAGGCCCAGATTAACCGCAGCCGTGCTGCTGGCAACTGTAAAGTCTGCACTCGCGCCACTTTGTCCCTGAAGCACGATCTGCCAATCATTTGCACTGGCATTTTTGTTAATCAGCGTTGCACGCACACCAATATTGGCAGCATTGATCGCCTCGACAAGCCCGGCTGGTGTATCCTTCGGAACATTAATAACACTGACAGGCTTGCTTCCCACCTGTATCTCGATATTGAACGCTGTGCCGTTATTAAGACTGCTAGTGCTTGCAGCAAATGACGCCGACGCGCGAGTCGTAGCAGCAGCCAGTTGCTGCACCTGAACGGAATGCCGCCCTAGCTGTGCGCTACTATTCACAGTCGCCGGCATACGACTACTGTCAGACGTTATCACCGACTTAGAAGAAAGCTTACTGACATCCTGAAGATCTAAAAACTTCTGCCTGAACCCACTCATAAAAGTGGAGACTACCGAGTAGCCTGAAATCCGGCTTTCAACCGATGCCAGACGTTTCTTGGTAGTATCAATCCGGGCCGCACCCTCTGCACTGGCCAAACTTCGCGCCAGAGCATCAATATCAACACCTGAACCTACATCCAACGACTTTTTAATCGCCGCTGTCTGTGCGCTTGCCTTATTTACCGGTTCCATATCGATATTTCCTGATAAAACCAACAATCACCCTGGTAGGTCGACACTTCAGCGTAAATAGTTAAACAGATTTAATTGAGAAATTTTTGACATAGTGGTTTGTGCGGCCTCTAAAGCCAGCATTCGCCCCGATAACTGGGTAACCGCGGCAGTGTAATCCAGATCTTTTTGCTCAGATAATAATCCCTGCAACATCGTCGATTGCTCCTGCACTATCGCCGCCTGAGCCTCGATGACATTTCGCCTCACACCGATTTTGGTCAGCGCCAAGCTCACGTTATCTCTCAGCCCGTTAATTGTCGCGATCTTCGCGCTTATCTGTTGCCCATTGTTGCTCTCCAGTGCCCCCGCAACTGATCTAATTTCTGCAAACGCCAGCGTCGCATCCACTGCGCGGTCGCGGGTCGTGCTTCCTCCGGAAAACAGCTCATATCCCGTGGTATTTATTTCAAACTGTTGACTACCCGCTCCCTTCAAGATGATGCGGGTGGAGTCACCCTGATAGGTAATTGCCCCAGCAGTGTTTTGAGCAAATGGTGGTTTGGTGTTTTTGGTGCCGGCAAACAAATAACCACCATCCGTGTGCTGCATGTTAGCCAGATTGAGCAGTTGTGATTCGTAAGCACGAACTTCCAACGCCATCGCCTTGCGGTTTGCCGACGAATAAGTGTCATTAGCACCCATAACGGCGATTTCCTGGATGCGTAATAGAATATCGTTAATACCACTAATGGCACTCTCTTCAGCTACCAGTCTGTTCTCAAGTTCGCGCAGAGTCGTGGCCTGGGAATCTTGCCGGTCTATGAGAGAGTTAATGTTGAGAATTTTTACGGAAGCACGTGAATCCTCGCTGGGGCGCAGCAGCTTTTCGCCTTTCGCCATCTTCGACTGCAGCGCAGCAACCTCCGCATGCTGCTCGGTCAGCACTCGCGTGGATTCGTTAAAATATTGATTGGTGGTAACTTTCATGACCATTTGCGCTCAGGGTTAGCGGTTAGTATTGAGCAAGATATCAAAGAGCTTGATAGATGCCTGAATAATCTGCGCAGAAGCCTGGTAGGCCTGCTGAAAGCGAATGAGGTCAGCTGCCTCCTCATCCAGATTAACGCCGGATACCTGAGACTGCCTTTTGACCGCATCGTCGAGCAGAATCTGGGACGTATCCTTGTTCATGGACGTAATGTTTTGTACGTTACTTACGGTATTCACCATACTCAGATAAAACTCCTGCAGCGTTTGCTGGTTTACGAGCTTACCATCGCGTAAGTTAATGAGTGCATTCAGATTACGGTTGTCACTAGCGGTGTCCTGATTTACCCGCACTTCAAACACATCCCCATCAGTCGGCAGGCTATCGAATCGCAATGACATACCTGGCAGTAGCACACCCGCAGTCTGATCAAATCGCCGTTGGGCGATCACCACACCTGACTGGTCCTGCAAGTTGTAATGCAACTGACCATTAATCGTGGAGAATGACACCCGAAATGGCTCATTGAGCACGGGTGCGGGGGTGCTAAAGCCTTTGGCGGGTACGTTTACTTGTATGTTTGCTGCCACCGCAGTTCCTGCAGTCGCGTAGATCAGTAACTTTTCGGCGGTGACACCGCTCGAGTAGAGCCCAGTGCTCAGGCCAAGTACCGACAGGTCGCTGGGTTTACCCGGCAGGCCAAAAGTGAATTGCACTTGTTCACCCTCATAACGCACCACGTCCTGCATTACCGGCTGAGCCGATGCTGGATCTTTGACGACACTTCCGAGCTGATCGGTAACAGGCACTGAGACAACTGTCGCCTTAACCGCAGGTCTTTGCGCAGCGGCAATCAGGGCCACATTGGAGTTAAACCAGTCAGCCAAACGCGTTGCGGACAGCGCCTCCCCGTTGGAGAGAGTCAATGCTCCGGCTAGTGCCTGCCCATTAATCTTTAGTGCACCTGCCGCAATTAGCTGTGTCCCAGCTCCTGCACCTGTCGCAGCCGGAATAGCATCTGACTGGGTGAAGCCTTGTGCTTTGTGGCCATAAAAAAATGTTGCACCACGGTAACTCAGACTGCCTATCGAGGCATCCTTTCTGTTAGCACTCACATAACTACTATCAGTGTCAAAGGCTGCCACACGCATTGCATCCACAACCTCAGTGCTGAGCGCGCTGCCAAGCAAGTGATTAAATTCAGACGTCATTAATTGCAGCTGCGCATCACTGCCCACTGCGGGACGAAAAGACACCACAAAGTCAGAGGCTCCTTGCGGCACCACTAGCACCGGCTTGACCTGACTGGTCGCCACCGTCAGCGGCACATTTTTGCCTACGAAGCTCTTGAGTGAGGGCACAGTTGCCAAATTGGCTGGCTCAGTGCGCGTGCCACTAGGCAGACTTGTTTCCAATGCTTTTTTATTGGTTATAGACTGACTGACATAATATTGTTCGCTAAATGCAAACTGTTTGCCGTCATTAATTGCCAATCTGATACCCTGCGATGGCGAGGAAGAGGATTTTATTAGGATTGCCTCTCCAATAGCGGGCTGCGCGCCAAACTTAACGGAGATACCCGCCAAAGAAAGATTGAGTGTATTTTCAGCTAATTTTGCAACAACAATTTGAGTTGACTGATCTCTGAGATTTTTAACCTGCCAGTTGTCGCCACCAAGCCAAGCTATACTTAGGTTTATCTCCTCAGACAGTTCTCGCGTAGTCGACACCTGTGCGCCGGAGATGGGAATGTTGTTGTTATTTATAACTGTAAACTTACGTTCAACCGTGAAAACATCGCTGCCCACTTTATTGTCTAGTGTTAATCCCTTGCGGTTCACCTCGTTGACATTAGAAACTAAGCTTTGAGCTAGCTTATCGATCTGAGTAATCATTGGAGCCAGTACATCAGTGCGAAAGCTGGTCAGTCCAGATAAACGACCACCCGGCACATTTAGTAATTGTTTTTTTTCGCCGTACTCATCGAGCAGCAGTGTCTGAAAACCCGGTTGATCTATAATTGGTTTCACTGATAAAGCACTTGTACGATTACCTAAAACCAGGGTCGCTAGAGATCCGGCATCCCTCACTCTCACTTCCAACTGGCCATTGGGCAATTCCTTCACATCTGTGCCAATCAGCGCAGAGAGCTCTTTTAGCACTCGGTCGCGCTGGTCAATCAAAGTCGCTGGTTGCCTGCGTAACTCACTGTTCTTTTGTAACTGCCCGTTAATACCTGCTAATTGAGATGTCAGGGAATTAATTTGCTTAACGTTAGCCTCCATATCTCGCGATGACTCATCATCGAGACTGCTCAAGTTGAGGGCAAAGTCCCTAACACGGGCGGCGAGGAAGTTCGCGGCCGCTAACAGGTCCGCTCGCAGCGGCGTTGAGGCGGGCTGAGTAGCCAATTTTTCTGCAGCACCGAAAAACTGGTCAACTGCAGGTGTCAAGGCTAGCGATTCAGATGATAGTGAATCAAATAAACGACTCGTGTAACTGAGCATTGCTTCGTGACTGGACAATTGATTCAAGGAATTGGCTAGATTGCGCGTAACAAAGGCGTCATAGTTGCGCTTAATGCTACCTAAATAGGCACCAGTGCCGACGTAATGCACACCGTACTCTGCTGGACGATTTTCTAGACTAATAGCCTCCTGACGCGAATAACCATCTGTATTGAGGTTAGCGACGTTGTTGCTGACGGTTTCCAACGACTTTTGATAAAACATCGTTGCAGAAGCGCCAATTGATAGAATATCGGTCATTTAGGCTGCCGGGCATTCATGGTTTCATCAATCCACTTGCCCAGGCCAAGAGACTGGCGTGATGCAATAAAATGCGAAACTTCGTTCAAGAACATATCTTCAAAGTAATCTGAAGACTGATCCGAGAATAAATCACTTTTCATAGGCTCTGAAGCCTGCTTCATCGACTGCAGCATCATCTGCATAAATGCAGCTTCAAACTCATTGGCCGCCTTGCGACCAGCCGAGACTGAGTTGTTTGAAGCAGCCTCAGACCTCAGTTGCTGTAAGCCGCTGAAATCATAAAAACTGCCAACTGCGGATTGAGCGTCGATACTCATTAGATCACCACCAATTCAGCGCGCAGACTGCCCGCCCGCTTCAGTGCTTCCAGTATTGCAATCAGTGAGGATGGTGTTACGCGAACCTGATTCAAGGCATCAACGATTTCCTGCAACTCAACCCCGGCATCAAACACAAACATACTGCCAAATTCCTCATCAACAGACAGGTCTGCGTTTTGCACGCCAACCGTATCTCCATCGCTGAATGGTTGCGGCTGACTCACCTGATTGATGCTGTCAACACGCACCGTCAATGTTCCGTGTGAAACCGCCGCCGCAGTCACTCTCACCGAACGATTAATGACGGCAGTGCCCGTTCGTGAATTGATCACGACGCGCGCAGTCGGCTCACCAGGTTCTATTTCCATATTCTGCAGGTCACTGATGAATCCAATTTTCTGTACAGCGTCAGCAGGCACCGTGACAGCTACCGATACCGCATCGAGTGGCACCGCTGTCCCCTCTCCATACAGGGTGTTGATAGCTGTCGAGATGCGTTCTGTCGTTGAAAAATCCATATCTCGCACGTTGAAGATAATGTGGTCTGATGAGGCGAACGGTGATTCAATCGGCGCCTCGAGAATAGCGCCGTTAGGTATGCGCGCAGACGTGGGCACGCCGATCTCCAGGCTACTGTCAGCGCCCTGCGCACTGACACCGGTGACCGATAAAGGCCCCTGAGCCAACGCATATACCTGGCCATCTATGCCGCGCAGCTCTGTCATAATTAGATTGCCGCCGCGCAAACTTGTTGATGTACCGATGGCTGATATGTTGATGTCCAGACGCTGACCGGGCTTCGCAAAAGCAGGCACTTCTGCAGTGACCAGCACGGCGGCGACGTTATCGGACTGAAGAGCCTGATTTGCATTCTGGCCGGCCAACGCCACAAGCGAGTCACCGAGATCAAATTCGCTGATCGGACTGTCAACACTCACGCCAAGACCGGATAACAATGCTCTCAAGCTTTGCCCGGTTAGAGGAAGATCTTTGCCATCGCCGGTGCCAGACAAGCCGGCAACCAACCCATACCCTACCAGCTGATTGGTGCGAACCCCTGCGATATCAGTCAAATCCTTGATACGGTCGGCATAAACCGAGCTCTGAAGCATAAATAAAGCTACCAGAGATGACTTCAAAACTGTTTTCAACATGACGCAATTCCTCAAAATGGCCACAGACTGAATAGTGTGCGGATGCCGGCAGGCGTTTTTGCCGCTCTCGCCAGATCGCCAGAGCCACTGTAGGAGAATTGCGCATTTGCAATCCTTCTAGACAGCACGGTGTTATCTGGCTGAATGTCCTCGGGGCGGATAACACCTCTGACCCGAATAACTTCCGAACCTTCGGTCAATGTCAGTTTTTTCTCACCCAAAATCACCAGGTTGCCATTATTCATGACATCAACCACCGCAGCAGAAATAGAACCGGTGAGCACAGCGGACTGATCCGCTGTGCCACCACCATCGGTCGAGACCGTTGAACCACCGGTTGATATGTCCTGAAAAAAGCTGCTCCCCCCAAAAATGGCGTCGGCCTGATTGACGCCAAGAATATTGTTGGACGTCTCGCGCTCGGCCGTCAGCCCGGAAGTTCGTGACGCCTGCGCAGCCTCTTCCAGCACCACAGTGATAATATCGCCCACCTTCACTTGTCCGCTTTGATAGATTCGACGCGTCGGATACAGATGGCCTCCGTTATCCATGATCGAGCCAGTACTGATGCGGGCAGGAGGTGCCTCGCTGGGATACACAAGTTCAAACTCGGACGTCATCTGATTGCGCTCGGGCGCAGCCACTGCGCATGCGCCAAGCACCGGGATCATCATCATCATGACGATATTCTTGTAAGAAACCATATTTCCGCCTTTTGCATTTTGATCATTAGAGATTGTTATTCAGGAAACGCAGCATTCCATCAGCAGCAGAAATAGCCTTGGAATTAATCTCGTAGGCACGCTGTGTCTCAATCATATTCACCATTTCTTCCACAATATTGACATTAGATGCTTCAAGAGATCCCTGCATCAGCATCCCGCCGCCCTGCTCCCCGGGAATCCCGACAATCGCGGTACCGCTGGCGCTTGTCTCTTGATAGAGGTTTCGCCCTATCGGCTGCAGACCGGCATTATTTACGAATCGCGACAGTTGTAATTGCCCAACCTGCACCGAGCCACCACCATTAGCTAACTCTGCGGACACAGTACCATCGCGCCCAATCGTGATGCTGGCAGCATCTGCCGGAATCGTGATTGCGGGAATGATTGCTTCACCGGAGGCTGTCACCAGGGTGCCTTCACTAGAGAGCTTCAATGAACCGTCACGTGTGTATGCAATTGTGCCATCGGCTTGTTGCACAGACAGAAAGCCGTCTCCTGCGATTGCAACATCCAGCGCATTTTCTGTTGAAATCATGTTGCCCTGCCGATGTACTTTCTCAGTAGACACAACCCGCGTTCCGGTGCCAAGCATCAGGCCAGTCGGGTTCTGGGAATTGACATCGGACTGCGCACCGGCCTGAACGATACGCTGATACAGCAAATCCTCGAACATCGCCCGATCCTTCTTGAAACCGGTTGTATTTACGTTAGCCAGATTGTTGGCTATCACGGTCATCCGCGTTGATTGCGCGGAGAGCCCTGTTTTGGCAACCCACATTGAAGCATCCATGATGTTCTACCTTATTCGTCGATTGTTGATTCAGTGTTTAGCGCAAGCCGATCATGCGGGCGCCATCTTGGTCCATCTCTTCAGTTTTCTTGATGATCTTCAACTGCATTTCAAAGGATCGGTACAGATCAAGCAGGCTCACCATTATCTCCACTGGATTCGCGTTACTCCCTTCAAGTGCCCCGACTGAGATGGAGGCCGGGTTAGGACCGGTTTCAAAATCCCCGCCGGCACCGGCTGAACCCAGCACCTCGTACAAAGCATCGTTGCGACGGGTCAACCGGGTGTTGGTGGCATCGCGTAACATCAGCGAACCAATCTGAGTGGGTTCACCAGCTGCTTCGGCCGGATCGGTCGCAAAGACTGCTCCATCCGGGGCGATATCGATCAGAAAACCCGGCGGGACTGTGATCGGTTCACCTTCCCCCATCACCACATGCCCCGCACCGTTAACCAGCAGCCCGGTCGCAGTCACCCGCAAGTCGCCACGTCGGGTGAACGCAATACTGCCGTCGGGCGCCTGCACACCAAGTATCGTCTGGTCATTCATGGCGATATCGGTATCGTTTCCCGTGTAGGCAATAGGCCCGCTCTCAAGCTCCACCCGATCCACGTCGGCTGCCAGGACAGGTTGAAACCTGCTGGGTAACCCCGGTCCCGCGATATAGGCTGATTCCACTGTCGTATTGGTCGCTTTTTTGTAGCCCGTGGTCGACAGATTTGCCAGGTCATTGGTAAGCTGAACACGGTTCAACTCGTTACTTCTGGCGGCACTGAGCGCTGTAAATATTAACCTGTCCATTTTATTACCCCGACCCTAGAGTCGCACGCGATTAACCCCGGAGATTGATAATTGCCTGGGTCATGGTATTCGTGGTTTCGATCGCTTTCGCGTTGGCCTGAAAGTTACGCTGCGCGGTGATCAGATCCACCAACTCCGCAGTCAGATCGACGTTGGAGCGTTCACGTGCACCAGCACGTAACGTTCCAAATCCAGCTGATCCGGGCTCACCAAAAGTTGCTGAACCGGATGCGGAGGTTGCATAGAAACCTGAATCGCCTATCTGGCGAAGCCCCTGGGGATTCGCAAATTTAGCCGCAATAATTTTTCCGAGCGACTTCTGCGTACCGTTGGAGTAGCTTGCGATGACCAGACCATCATCGCCAATATTCACCCCGACCAGATCGCCCTCGGGTGCACCATTCTGATTTTGGCTTAGCACCGCAAACGGACTATTAAACTGCGAGCTTTTACCATAGTCCAATGCCACGATCGTGCCGGTGATACCGGCACTTTCTAGCTTGGCACTACCAATCGGAGAGACCAGAGCACCGCTTGTATCAAAGGTTATTTCACCTTTATCAAGGAATATAGGTGACCAGTAAGGTATGTTATTGTCGTCAAAATTACCTTTATCTGTAGTTTCTGTCCATTTGCCATCCTTGCCCTGTGTTGCGTAAACATTTCCCCCAGACTGTTGTTCCTGTGACAGCTGAATGTAGCTTGAGGTTTTCCCGAATACGGTATCAATGTTATCTAAGCCCCAATCAGGCGAGCCAGCAATTTGTATGAAGGATTCTGCACCTTGCGTAGAACCATTGATCAATAATGCACCGCGTACAGCATCAAAATCGACTTTAACACCGGATACTGTGCGGCCCAGGTTATCTGCCATTAAATTGATCTTGTCCTGCAAGTGCTTTGTGAATGTGCCAATCGAGTACTGGCCAGGCTCCAACCGGATCTGCGCCGATATTCCATCTACAATCACAGTCAGGTTTCTATTCCCAGCTGTCACCGCAAAAGATCTTCGTGGATCAACGCCCATCTGCTTACCAACCAGTGCAGCCGCACTAGATTGCTGGCCACGAACGGTTGGCAGATTGTTAATCTGTGATGTTTGTGGATTAACTGTCAGCCCTACCGCTGGAAAACCAAGAAGAGCGCTGGCCATCGTTGAGCCAGTTGTTAACGTAGTACCACCAGTGGTGGTCGTATTGAGCGTCATGGCAATACTTGATGTATCGCCAGTAGTGCCGCTACGCACATTAAATTTCCCATCTGAATAAGTTACCCTTGCCCCATAACGCTGCTCTCTTGCGGTGCTTAATTCAGATCCATTAGGCAATATACCAGGCAACAGGAGTTCACTTGGGTCCTTGTCTCTAGGCTGCATTAATGTACCCAATGAACCCGTTGCGGCTAGTGTGACGCCAAAGACTGGGTCGGCACCTGTCCCAGCACCGGCAGTTTTCGCTATATAAATATCTCCAAGCGTACCCCTTTGTATAACCTTCAAGCCTTGGTTTACAACGTCATACTCTATCGACATCGATTTGAACGGATTAGAGGCATCAGTAATCGCCGCGAGGGTTTTGTTGATTACGTAAGAAATTGCTTCTGGCGTGGCCTCTTTCGCGGCAGTGATTAACTCAACACCATCCGCTGCTCCTACCGAGGCCAAAAGAGCCTGAATGTCGAGATTTAGAACAGTGTTTGTTGTACCTACCCTATGAGTCAGAGTAAGTTTGCCAGCATTGGCATCAGCCGACCCCGCAGCATCAAAAAACTTGAAATTTTTGGAGTCACCAAAACGCGTATTAATCTGGTTTGTCAGCTCATAGGCTATCTGGGTGCCGGACAATTTCATGGATTTTCCAGCTAAATGCTCTAGCCCGATATTTACCTTAGTCGATCCATCAATTGATAGCTGGAACATATTCGTCAGGTCTTTACGTGCTATTGTTGAAAAATCAACACCGTCCTTGTTATTTGTCAAATTCAAGTTATCAATATAGGTTGAACCAGCAAGAGACGATGATGTAATTGTTGCAGGTTTTGAATCGATAGGTTTAGTTAAATTATCATAAGCATACTTTTTATAAAGCGTACCCGTAGTAATAAGAAACTTTTCACTTTCCGCACTGGTTCGCTGCAAACGCAACAACTCTGAACGGGTTTTAATCTCACCAAACTTGTTAACAAAAAACGAATCACCCGCCTTATCAGATGCCTGAATCAGTTGCGGTTGTACAGCCTGATCATCAATAAAAACGTGTGTCTGCCATTTGTTAAAAGGGTTATCGGCGGTGGCATTGGCAGTTTTTACATAAAAGGCAGTCGCCAGATGCGAGGAGCCTGATGCCCCATACACTGTAAAAGATGTCGTTTTGTGATATGTCTCAGGTTTGAAGCGATCAAAAACAGCAGTGATAGGCGTGCTGTCAGAGGGCAAGTTAAGTCCCAATTCAACTTTTGTCGTCGCCTTAAATTCAGATATTGTCTTCCGCGGTATTGTCAGGGCGGTTTTTTGTTTACCAAAGTCGGCTTTGTTTGTTGAGTCAACCGGCAACGACAGCAAGGCCTGACCGGCATTATTAACCATCTGGTTTTGCTGATTCAGCACAAATCCGCCATTGCGGGTGTACACCTTAGTACCATCTTGGGACTCGAGCGCGAAAAAACCGTCTCCGGTAATCGCCAGATCCAGCGAGTTAGCCGAGAACTCGATATTGCCCTGACTGAACTCTTGAGAAACCTGCTTCAAAGACACACCAGCACCGACGACGCTTGATGCTTTTTGCAGCGGCGAGGTTGCGAAGATGTCACCAAAATCAGCGCTCGAGCGTTTAAATCCAGATGTTCCAGCGTTTGCGATATTGTTTGAAGTTACCGCCAGTTCAGTTGTGGCAGCAATCAGTCCTGTCAACGAGGTATAAAACGACATATTATTTTCCTTTTTACCGATATCAGTGAAGAGTCTGTTTAATTAGATTTCGATCTGTTCCAGTTGAGCGAGATTGATTTTTTGGCCTGTTTCAGTTTCGATTAGAATATCGCTGGCGCTCTTGTCCCAACGTACTGATTTTATTAAATCCTGTGTAGTGACCGGTGCCGCCCATGCCGTCTTACCTTGCTGCGCATAGACCGACGCGTAGTACACTGAAAGTGGCAGCGGCTTGCCGTCACCATCGGTACCATCCCACTTGAACGTCATTTCCTCAGAAGGAGGCTGTCGCCCATAGCTTTGTTCGTAAACCACCGTTCCAGCAGCGTCTTTAATGGAGAACGTCACGTTGTCGGCCCCCACTGGCAAGCTACTTTTGATCTCGCTGACGCGCGAATCCCCACCAACAAGCGAACCGGTTGACGACGGAATACTGCGACCGAGCATATTCGCGCCGGAAATCATGCGGTCTTTTTGCATGCCCAACGACATATTCTCAATCGCGCTCTGCATCGCCTTCATTGATTCCAGTGAAGAGAACTGGGCCAACTGGGAAACAAACGCCTCGTTCGCCATCGGGCTCAATGGATCCTGACTCTTTAACTGCGTGGTAAACAGCTTCAGAAATGCATCCCGACCCAATGCCTGCTCGGTTGTCTGTGGCGCATACTTCTGCTCAAGCAAGCGATCGGTGGTCATGATGTTGCTGGGTAACGCTACATTTTCGCTCATGGTTCTTCCTGTCAATTAACTGGTTCAGGCGTTAGCAATCTCGAGAGTGCGCATCATCAGATCTTTAGCAGTCTTGATGACCTCGACGTTGTTTTGGTATCCCCGCGAGGCGTCAAGCATTTCGATCATCTCTTGCACCTCATTGATGTTGGAGCCCCACACATACCCTTGCTCATTAGCCAGCGGATGACCTGGTGTGTAGAGCTGCACGACCGGAGCGCTGTCGTCGGTGATGCCTGTCACCCTTACTCCACCTGTTGCTTGCGTGGCGTTCCTGACGGACGTCTGATCAAGAATTGTTTGAAACGTCGGACGCTTGGCTCGAAACGCCTCCGCCTCCGAACCAGCCACCACGCCGCTATTCGCAATGTTGCTGGCGGTGGTGTTCATGCGCACCAGTTGCGCGCTCAGTCCGGAACCGGCGATATCCATGATTCGATCTAGTGCCACGATTACTCTCCTCTTAATGCCTTGCGTAACCCGCTGATACGGTTTTCTAAAAACTGGAGTGATGCCTGATACTCTGCGGCGGCACGTCCGAACTTAGCCTGCTCGAGCCCTATTTCTACCGTATTGTTGTCAACGCTTGGATTAAGCGGAACGCGGTAAACGATGTCGCCGCTTGCCAGGTTCGCCTGCAGTGGTGACATTCGGAGATGATTCGCCTGTGTCGACGCTAAGTTCATCTGGCCGTTAGCGCGCTTCATCGCGCCAGCAAAATCTATGTCTCGCGCGCGGTAATTGGGCGTAGCGACGTTGGCAATATTTTGCGACAGCAATTCCAGCCGGCTGTTGCGAAGTTGCAGAGCCTGCTCATTGAGGCTGAAGTAATCTTTGATGGTCGACATTTGTAGTCCTAGATGAGTCGATTGACAGACAGGAGATAGCACGAGCCGTGCCAAGAAAAAGGGCGCTCAAAAAAATAAATTAAATATATATAAAACAACGCCATAGGATATAATTTTGACTCTCTTGCGAACCTCTTCGTTGGGGACAAATGTTGCTAAAAACAGCAGTGAGTCAAAGCGGCACGAATCTGGCTAAGCAATGCCACTTTGAATTTTGGGAGATTGCGGTAATGCACAAGCGGGCAGGTTGCATAAGTCTCCTGATTGGTGTAAAAAAAAATCATGTCTATTTCTATGCGAAACCTTATCGTTGCTTGTCTGCTGTTCATGTTCGTGGCGCGAATTGGCAGCTACTCTGCGGCTGAACCATCTCCGAGAGAGGAGCTCCATGCTCAGCTGCTGGATTGGCTGTTGAGCACGCAGGGCGTTGCCAGCAATGACGTGACGCTGGCGGAATTGGATAGGCGCGTGCAGGTTCCTGAATGCGCTAACGGCTTCGACTTTGCTCTGCCGTTCAATGATAAAAGTACTGTCCGGGCCAGCTGCGCCGAGGCCGGGTGGTCAGTAATCACTCGCGCCACATTTCAGACGCCAACGCCGACGGCACCAACAAGGGAACCAAACTTGCAGGTTGCCGAGCAATTTCAGCTGATTGAGAGCGGTCAACTCGGCGACATCTTGACTTCCACTGATGTGCGACGGGTCACGGAGCCGTCGTTGCTGCGGCGCAGTATCGGCAGAGAAATCGCGCTGTCACAGATCATTGGCGCAAAAATAGCTCGCGACATGCCAGCCGGCAGTATTCTGCAAGCGGGCGACCTGCAGCTTGCTCACCGGGTGCTGACGGTGGCGGTCCCTGTGCAACGAGGGACTGAACTGAGCGAATCCAACACCCTGGAGATGATTTTCTACGGCTCGCTGCCGGCCGATGCGGTGGTTTCGGTGGCTGATTTGCGCCGCATGGTAGCGGCCACCCAGCTGCGCCCCAACCAACCACTTCGCCTCTCCAACCTGCGCCAGCTTGCTGACGTAATGCGCGGCGATGAACTGGTGCTTGCGGTCAGTCGGGGTCCGGTCACTATTGAGACCCTCGTTATTGCACTTGAGCAGGGCGTCATCGGTCAACAAATTCGCGTGGAGAACCCTGAATCCGGAGAAACCTTCCAGGTCATCGTGACCGACGTCAGGCGCGCAGAACCGCGCTGAGATTGTCAGCGTAAAAATTGTAAAAAAAAATCCTGCATTAATTAAAGTTCGCTGCTCTGAGTGTCGACTTAATGGATGCAGAGAAGGGTTACTCTCCAATATAAGAGGCAATGAAAGTCATGAAAATGGTGTCTCCACCGGATACAGCCAAAACGAGTATGAAAAGCATAATCGACAATCAGAGACTGCAAAGATCCGCCGAGCCAACCAGATCTGATGCTATCCGCCAGCAACCCGAACCGGAGCCGTTGGCCCGTGTCAAGGATGTGGTGTTGTCTGAGCCGTTGGCGCTTGCAATGAAATCAGCGGAGTACGATGAAAACAAAGTAAAACAGATCAGTGACGCAATTCGCGAGGGGAATTACCCTCTGGACGCTCGCAAGATTGCGGAAAGTTTTATACCGCTCGAGAAGCTGCTGTGAAATCAGTATTCGGTTCCCGGCGTGGCACCCTGAGGGTCAAACAGCATCATGGATGAGTTGATCAGCAATGTGGACACACTACTGGCAGAAGTTCAACATCTAGAGCAAGTCCTCCAAGCAGAATTTGAGGCGATCAAGACCCAAAATCTCGATCAGCTTGATTTAATGCAACAACAGAAAGAGGCCTCGTTGCTAAAGCTGAGCGATGGGCGGTTCGAGCAGACCGTGCGGGCTTTGCAGACAGATCGGCCTGAACCGCTCGCGGCCGAGCTGATAGATAAATGGCAACAACTTATAGACGCGACTAAACTTAGCCAGAGTCAGCTCAAACGTAATGAGCTGATTATTCAGCAAAAGCTAGTCGTACTGCGCGACGCGCTGCACTCTCTTTATCGGTCCGATGCCCCCCAGAGCTTACAGCTTTACAACCGCTCGGGAAAAATTTCCGGTGGAAGCGCAAATTAAAACTCAGCCTTCTGCCACTTCTCCAAAGTTTACTTTTCGTCAAGCCTTTCCTCAGCCACACTCATTGGCACGTCAGAGTCATCCGATGACTTTGCGGTCGGTGCAATTAAACTGTCAACTATTCCGGGCGGGGTTGGCAATTTCAGTTTGGCAAACAAGGATCCAGCAACCTCTGCGAGCGTCATCCGTAAACGAGAACTCTCATTGCCGTCGGCGCGACAGCTGTCGTAACCCGCGTTGTACAGGCTTGAGATGTCTTGCGATGGAAGCCAACTGTTTATGCTCATCCTCAAGGTTTTAACTTGCCGTTCATTTTTGGGTGCGGCTCTTGGTTGACCAAATTTACCGTCGTTTTGTCCCTCCGCAAACACCAATTTGATCGTTTTCAGAAGAACTGGCGCATACTCCTCACGGTAGTTCTCCACATCATTCTGATTCACGCCGTCGGGAAGAGTCTTGCCTGACAGCATATCCCACAGCGGCTTGCCTTCCAGGTTATGAAAGGGACCTTCTTGGCTTACACCGGGCTTTCCCGCACTGATCAACTTATTACTGGCCTCCTCGATACTTTTTATTTTTCCAATCGCATAGATCACCGAGATGGAGACCAATATTGAAGAAATAGTCACAAATGTCAGAATAATCAGCGTCATAATCGTGGCCCTGAGCTCACTCGCTAACCGTGCTTGGAGAGGATCCTGGTGGCGAGCCGTGGTCTGAGTCACCCGCCGTCGCGGCGGTCGCCGCGCTTTCTTCATCGCGCAAAAACCGCAATACTTCAAAACTTTCCCTCAGGCCCAGCTCCATCCAGAGATCATTGGCAATGGCCTGTGTTCTGGCGATCGCCTGCGCGCGACTGATTTTTAATGTCTGATAAGCAGCACCCAACGCAAAGACTTTTTCTGCAAAGCGCTCCGGGATATAAGTGTAGATGAACTCTCCTCCGCTCTTAACCAATTGAAAAGGATCAGCAACCGGTAACAAAGGTGCTTCAGTGTCTTTGGCTATCGCCATGAGCGCCAACTCTTCATAACGGGCGATGTCGCTTGCCGCTTTGGCAAATGCAGCATCAAGGTTCGCTCTGCACCTTAGCGAAATACGTACACAAAATATCTGGCTGTCTCGTGCAGGCGACGCCGCAAGTTTCAGTGCTTGTTCATAGTCAGCTTTCGCTTTGTTTTTAAGCTTTTGCGACTTTGATTCCTTGCCCCAAATCATATTGCCCCCTCATCATGCTAACTCACCATCACGATAAGAGCCTTCCAGAAGAGGCCTTAACTCCTTCAAGGCTGCACTCAGTATCTGACTGACTCTGGATTCATTTACGCCGATGACGGCACCAATTTCTTTCAGGTTCATTTCTTCGACATAATACATTTTTAATATCAGCTGGCGCCGCTCATCGAGAGTTCCGATCGCATCAGCAATCACCGTCTTGACATTTTCGACGGCAACATCGTCAAACACATCGTGATGCTTGTGATTGGCATCAAAACTACTCTCATCGGCAAACGATTCAAGCTCAATGGTATTGAGTTGGTGAGCATGATTACGTTGATTTTCGTAAGCCTCGATCGTTAACCCTAACACGTCTGCCACCTCCCGATGTGCCGGCAACCTGCCCAGGCTGTTTGACAGATTCCGTATCGCATCCGCGTGAGATTTGCTGTTCTTGATGGCCAGCCTGGAAACATCACTTAGACGCCGGGCCTCGTCAATAATAGCGCCGCGGATTCGGGCTTTGGCAAAAATCTCAAAGCTGACGCCCTGAGTGGGGTCATAGTTTTTCTCCGCCTCGATTAACCCCATAATTCCCAACTGAATCATGTCATCGAGTTCAATATAGGCTGGCACACGGGGCCGCAAATGAATGGCAATTCGCCTTACCGTCGCTAGATGCTGACTGATTTGCATTCGCTGTTCGCCGAACTTCTGAATATCCTCGTAGACGTTGGTTTTCATGGACAGGTCACGCTCTCTCCATAAGAAACTGCACTCCGCGCGCGGAGAATACCTGACTATCATGATTCATCAGGGCGTTTGCAACTTTTCGTATTGCGGTTGTCATCACAGAGGTTGGCGCGAGCTTTATCAGCGGTGTCGCCTTGCGCCATGACGAGTCAACCAACATCTCCTTAGGGATCGACCCCGCGTAGTTCAATTCTGTCGACAGGAAATTTTTCACTACCTTGTTCATGCTGTCGAACAACTTCGCGCCCTGCCGCTCGCTCTCCATGAAATTAGGCAGATAAAAGAAATCATTTAGTCCGTAGTCGTGAACCATCACCTTTATGAGGCCGTAGGCATCAGCGATTGAACTCAGTTCGTTGGTGCCAACCACGACACGCAACTGACAGCCCTCGAGAAAACTCAACACACTCTGTGAGATGCCGGCTGCGCAGTCGACGATCAGCACATCATATTGATCCGGCAAACTGGAAAACTGCCGAATGATGCTTGCCGCCTCCGGCTTATTGATTGCCGCAAGCTCTGCCAGCCCGCTGGCACCTGCAATCAGATCTATGCCGTGCGGGGTCTTCAGCACGATCTCTGGCAGGGTTACCAAATTATTGAGAACATGACTTATGTTCATTATTGATGTTGCGCCGAGACCGATTTGCGCATTGGCAAGCCCCATATCGGCATCAAAATACAAGACTCTTTGACCTGACTCCACCAACGCCATCGCCAGATTGATTGAGAGGGTCGTTTTTCCTACCCCACCTTTACCACTCGCGATACAAATTGTTTTTGTGCTCACATTAACTCCGCCCTGGACTTGTTGGCAGGCCGGAAACCGTTAGCGCTGAAGGCTATGCTCTCCCGATTCTCTTCCGCTTTTATCATATCACTCATGCCGCGCAGAACCTCGTCAAGGATAGAAAATTTGTCGATAAGCACCAGTGACTGACCGATGCCACCAGTGTAACTGCCCAACATCAGCGGGACGTCGTAGTGAATCAGCGCCTGAATCAGCGGCCAGTAGGTATTTTGTAAATCCAGTTTGGTGAGCATCACATCTGAAAATTTCAAAGCACCGTCTTCAGTCACATACTGCGAGGGGTTAGGTTGGCTGTCTGCGGCCAGCACCAGATGAAACCGGGCTGACGGCAAGCGTTGCTGTAAACGCATTAGCTCACTGGTATGCAAGTGGCCCGGCAACTCAATAACAAGACTGGCTGAACTGATGTGCTCGTTGATAAGCGTCACCAGCGCCGAAAAATCGTCGGCCTGCAGCACGCGGACACCCGCTGTTTCTGCAACCGCCTGCAGGCTGCTCAGATCGCTTTCGCGGGTAAGCTTGTAGGCCACGAACAGGGCTGGGGGCTGAGCAGAATCGCGGCCCAGTTTGGCAGCGAGCCTGATTCCGGCAGCGGTTTTGCCAACACCCGGAGCACCAACCAGGCAATGCACGCCCCGCAGGTCTGTCAGCGGTTGCGCGTCTGGCAACTTGGCGGAAAGCCAAGTGCGCACCATCGACACGCACACCTGGTCATCTGCGCAACTCGCAGTCACGTCAGCCAGCATCTGCAATAAATCAACGGGCACTGCGCAGCCAGACAACAACCGCATAAGACGCCGCAGCGACGCCTCGCCATGGCTTGAACGAGGTGATAAAAACGGATCGGAGTCACGCATCGGCTGAAGATGCACCTGTTCAATCTGCTTTTTCAGCTCATCGAAACCGGCACTCATCAGCGCCCCAAGATCGCTCAAGGCCAGCGACTCAAGCAAATTATCTGACTGAACAGGGGCTGATCTGTCTGACACAGCCTTACCGAATTCGCGCACCAAGGCCTCAGCCGTAAATACTGGCCGCTGCGGATCGGGGGTGTCGATGGCAATTACAAACTGGCTTTTGCCGCCAATCCGCGAATTTGCAATGATCAGTGCGTCATCACCATATCTAGCGTTGATTTCGCGCATCCCGCGCGTCGCATCAACTGCATCAAACCGTTCAATTCTCATGGTTAAATCCTATCGCCTATTGTTTATGCATTAAGGCCGATCTTTGCGATGACTTTGACATCCTGGTCCTCAGGAATTTCGGTATAAGACAACACTCGCAGTCCCGGAGAGCGCATGCGCATAGCCTTTGCAAGCCATGGACGGATGCCGGGCGAGACAATGAGTACTGCCGGGATTCCTTTATCTTCGGTCTGACGCTTTTCGGCATCGATCGCCGTGAACAAATTTTCCGCGAGCTTCGGGTCCATCACCAGCTCCCCTGATTTGCGGCTCTGCAACAAGGTATTCGAGATCAGATGCTCCAGGTCAGTCTCCAGGGTGATGACGGAGAGCGTCTGACCCAGGTCAACCAGCGACTGCATCATAAATAGCCCCAGCCGCGGGCGAATCAGCGCTGTCAACTCGTCAGGATCTTTGCTCTTTCCTGACTCCACGACCAGACTTTCTACAATGCTGCGCATGTCACGCAGCGGGATGTCTTCCGCAATCAGATTTTTCAGAATTTGATTCACCGTTGCCAGGGTCAGCTTTTCTGGCACCAGCCCTTCCATCAATTGCGGCGAGCGCTCAGCGACTTTATCCAGCAGCTGGCGCGTCTCCTCATGACCTAGCAACTCCGGCGCATTATCTTTGAGCACCATGTTGAGATGCGTCGCAATGGCGGTTGACGCGTCAACAACGGTGTAGCCCAGCATGCGCGCGTAATCACGCTGAGCTGGCAGAATCCAGTAGGCACTGAGCCCAAAGGCTGGCTCTTTGGTGGGCGTTGCATCCAGCGGAGCGGTGGCATTACCCGGATTTATCGCAAGGTCATGGCCTATTTTCATTTCCCCCTTACCACGCGCAATGCCGCGAAGCAGGATTTTGTAGGCGTCTGGGGCAAACTCCAGATTGTCACGCACGCGGATAGTCTGCAGCAAAAAACCAAGCTCAGCGGAGAGCTTTTTGCGCACACCTCTAATGCGGCCTAGCAAAGTGCCGCCCCCCTCCTTACTAGCCAAAGCCACCAATCCGTAGCCAAGCTCCACACTGATGGTGTCTGACTGCTCAATCTCATCCCAGCCAAGCAGATCGGTATCCTCGGATTCAGCAGTGGCAGCGACATCACTGGCAGTGGAATCCGTTGTACTTCGCTGAAAGGCCTGTCTCTGCAGCAGAAAACCAATACCCGCGCACACCGAAGCGAACAGCAGGAAAACCACATGTGGCATGCCGGGGGTAATGCCAAGAAGAAAGAGGATGGCAGCGGAGATGTACAAGGCCTGCGGATTGGCAAGCTGCAGGCTGGTTTGACGCGACGTGTTGTCTGCGGTTGTCACGCGCGTCACAATAACGGCAGTCGCTAACGACAGCAGCAGAGCGGGCACCTGTGCGACCAGGCCATCGCCGATGGCCAGCAACACATAAATCTCGCCTGCCTCCTGAAAGCCAAGTCCATGCTGGGTCATGCCCACGGCCAGGCCACCCACAATATTAATGACCAAAATGAGGATGCCGGCAACGGCGTCGCCGCGCACAAACTTTGACGCACCATCCATGGAGCCGAAGAAGTCAGCCTCCTGACTGACCTCCTCCCGTCTTGCCTTCGCAGTTGCCTGATCGATCAATCCGGAGTTCAGATCTGCATCGATCGCCATCTGTTTGCCCGGCATCGCGTCCAGCGTGAATCGGGCAATAACCTCTGACACTCGGCCGGCACCCTTGGTGACCACTATAAAATTGATGATGATGAGGATCGCGAAGATTACGACGCCGATCACGTAGTTTCCGTCTATGAGGAACTCACCAAAGGACTCAATCACCTGACCGGCAGCGCCAGGACCAGTATGGCCATCCACCAATACTACCCGCGTTGAAGCCACGTTGAGACTGAGGCGAAGCATGGTAGCGATAAGCAAAATAGAGGGAAATGCTGAAAACTCGAGGGGTTTAGTGACGTTGATGGAGACCATAATAACCACCAGGCCAACCACAATATTGAGCGTGAAGAAGATATCCAGCATTAGTGGCGGGATGGGCAAAATCAGCATAGCCATGATGATAAGAATCAAAAATGGTAAGCCCAAGCCCTGCAACGTGCTTCTTGAAGCCCCCTGTCCAAAAAATGACATCACCATGCTGCTCAAATTTAATTCCTTTTATATCAATACTTTAAAATCTTAAGACTGCTTTATTTTGCCGAATTCATGACAATCTCGTTATGAGAAGCAATTTACGCGCCAATTAATTTCTACAGCAACTTAAAGTCGCACGCGCTAACTGTCGACTTTATGGCAAGACGAGTGTTCATGCGCTGAGCTTAGGAGTGACGGGAATGGTTTTTGTGCAGGCGAAAAATTTACGCGACAGGCGGGTTCTTATGGTCATGCTGATGATGATGCTGAGCAGTTGCATGATATCGGATCGCGGTTCACCCGCATCAGTCATGAACATGATCGAGGCGAGCGACACCATTCGCGCCACCGGGTATGCCGTGATCAACCTGCAGGCAAGTGACTTGCCTGAACAGCGCCGATTGTTGGCGATACGCGCCTCGCGCCTTGATGCCTACCGATCGCTGGCCGAACAGGTGTACGGGCAGTTTATCGATTCCAACAGCACGGTCAACGACCTGGTGCTCAGCAACGATTCATTCCGGGCTCGCGTTCAGGGTGTGATTTACGGCGCTGAACTGGAAAGCATTACGCCGGTGGGTGCTGACACCTATGAAGTCACGCTGAGCCTGCGCCGATCTGTAGTGAATGATCTTCGCAGACTCTATATGCAGTACTCTCGCGAATTGCGCGCTTGATGAAGGATTTGATGCCGTGGTGAGTAGCAGCGTTTACCGATTACCCGTTGTGCTGGCTGCCGCAATGCTGCTGGTGACCGTCAATGCGGGTGCTCAACCCTCGCAATCGCCTGAGCCAGAAAGTGCCGAGGCGGTGCTGAATGCACTGAAACACGCTTTGGTTGACGCGGCGCAGGAACAGACCGTTAACGTTATCAGCAACGCTTACATCGACAGCAGCGGTCAACTCGTCGAGTCAAACTACTTTGATACACAAGCCACCGTGCGTGGAGTCAGAGTGTTGGAGTACCTGCCGACCCCGGTTCCTGCTGCCACCAGCGGGCGCGCAACACTGCCAGCCAGCCTGCAGGATGCACACGAGGGGGTGTGCGCCGTCACAGCACCCACTCAGTATCGCCCGACACTGCTGGTGTCTGCGCAAACTGAACTCGGTGAAGGGCGTGTCAACACAGCGCAGGCTGATCAAATCACTCAGGCCGCACACGCGTTGATGGACAACCATGCCGCGCTCAATGAGCAATGGGAGGTCGTGCACGACGATCCGCTGGCCACACATCTGAGTCAATACGACCGTTTGTTAACCGGCAAGGTTGCGTTTGACGGCGCCGACTACGAGCTGCATTGGACACTGAGCACGTCAGCCGCTGGCGGTTCAGGCAGTACCAGTAGCGTACGTCGCCTGATCCGCCAGGGTATTTCCTATACCGACTCGCTGACTAGGTGGTTGGCCAGCGCCAACCCAGTGCTGCCCATCGATAGGCCCGCCGCTGATTCAGCGGTTGCGCTCTACCACCAGTTAATGTTGGTAAACCGCCGTAGCGGCGAGGTGCTGCACACCTTGCAATTTGAAGACACACTGGCAGCAGACACCAGCCAGCTGCGTAGCCGTCAGACGCAGCAGGTTGCAGACATTGTGAGCGCGCTGGCGCCACAACTTGACAGATTTTTGCGTGATCTTGAGCGCACACATGCCTGCCAGCTACGCCAGATTCCGCTCGTGGTGCAAAGCGGCGAGCCGACCTCACAACTGCAAATTATGCTGGGTTCGGCCAACGATGCAAAGTTGGGAGACCGTTTTTTACTGATTGAAACACCCTGGCAGGGCGGCCAGCAGACCCTGAACACCAACCTGGTCGGCTCTTTGTCCATCGGCGAGATTGTGCAACTCGACCGCTACCAGTCGACCATGCAGATCATCGCGGGCAATGGCACACCGGCTGATCTGAACTTTGCCCTGCCGTTCTGAGTGACAGCCAGGCCCGTCGACCCCCAACACCGGGTTCGCACCCGTAACACTATTTGTGGAGGATACCAGTGATGTTTTTATCTAAGCGGCTCATGTTACCGATACTGATGCTGACGTGCTGCCTGACGGCAGCCGGCGCGGCAGCACAGTCGGGCACTAACCCGAGTCAAAACGCCGCAATTGACGAGGCACTGCTGGCCCTGCTTGGCAATGCAGATATCAATGACTTTCTGCAAACCCGCAGGAGCGAAGAAATCCGCGGCGGTTATTACCAGGTACGCACAGGGGATAGTCTTGATGAATTGCTGGAGCGCATCTACGGCAATACGTTGATTCGACGGGATATTCTGCGCCAGGCCATGATCGGTGCCAACCCGCAAGCCTTCCGCAACAATAATCCCAACTGGATACTGGCTGGTGCCCAATTGCGCATTCCCGGTGTCGACGACGTAATGGCGCTGATCTTTCGTGAAACGGAGACAGTACGCACCCGCATCCGCGGCGGTCAGCCAAACTGGGTCAGGTACCCTTGAGAGGGTAAGGGCACTGACATGATTCTTGACGTGCAGCCTAACCATCTCAGACCAACCAATCTGGACCAGACAGTTGCCGGCGCTGTTCGATTGAGCACTGAACAAGGTCGCACACTGGGTCTGCGCACCGAACAGACTGTGCGCGGCGTCGTGGATGCCACCGGCACATCGATCACGCTCAGCACCGACTACGCCAGCCAATCCCTGGTGCTGCATGCGCGCGGCCAACCGTTTGCGGAGTTGTTCTTTCGAAGCTGGCTCACGCCGCGCGGTTTTATACTCAAACCCCTGGCCAACGCAGCCGCATCCGCAGCCGCATCCACAAAAGACAGCAGCACGACATCTTTCGCAGCCACCATGCCCGCGCCGCCGCCAACCAATGCGCTGCCCCCGCGCGCCGCTTATTTGTACCTGATGCAAGCACCGCTGAGTGCGTTATCGGCATTTACGCAGCCGCAGGCACTGCGACAACTGATCACGCAGTCCGCTGACACGCAGGAGCAGCTTGCTGACACCGACGCACTTTGGCAAAGCCGCCAACACCTTAGCGCCGCCAGCATCAAGTCCGCCCTGCACAGCAGCGGCGTGCTTGGTGCAGGCAGCGCGGCCAGCCTGGTCACCCTCAAGATCACGCTCGAGCAGATAAAAAAACGCATTGAAGACACCCAGCTTCGCCAATTCAACATTGAAGCCGACGATCTCGCCGATGCCATCGACTACCTGGACTCCGCCCAGCTACAGGGTGTTTTAAAACAGGACAGCCAAGAAGTTTTGTATCGTTTTCCGGTGCTGTTTAACGACAGCCCACCTGCTGAGGTCATTATTCATCAGGATCAGCAGCGCCAAGCGGTCGACACCGATCCGCCATGGCGCTTTGATCTGAATATCCCCGTACAGGGCAAGGAGATGATTGAGGTCAGTGCGCAGTTAACACAACAGGCGAGCTTACATGTGGTGATCTGGAGTCAGTCTGAGCCGCTGGTCAGACTGATGCAGCGCGAAGTGGTCACACTGGCGCGCCAGTTATCCCCCTGGGATATCAGCCTGGCGCATTGCCAGATCATTCTGGGGCAGCGGCCGATCGCCACACCCACCGGCGACGGGCAAGCCCGTCATCAAGGCAGCCAATTGGATTGTTACACATGAGCGACAAAAAACTGTCACCACGGGCCGTTGCACTTGAATACGGCAGTCATGCAGCGCCACGTGTGGTTGCCCATGCCGAGGGCGACCTGGCACTTTTGATGGCGCGCGCGGCAGAGGAACTGGGCATACCGGCAATTAAAGATGAACATCTGTCGGAGGTATTAGGGAGGCTTCAGGTCAACGAGCAGATTCCCGAAGACATGTATGTTGCTGTGGCCGTTGTAATGGCATGGGCGTACTGGCTGGCG
>Ga0255134_1000002_pt1 | contig 196632 bp, 251 predicted proteins | sample Law_Law_RepC_8d_FD_188550 | JGI IMG/M metagenome (GOLD analysis project Ga0255134, IMG submission 188550) | Freshwater microbial communities from St. Lawrence River, New York, United States - Law_Law_RepC_8d | ecosystem: Environmental > Aquatic > Freshwater > River | place: USA: New York... | reverse complement strand
AGGGTCATTTCTTTTGCCACAACAACTCTCTCGCTTCCTTGGAAGGGGCACCAGAGAAAGTAGGTGGAAGTTTCTATTGTCACAACAACTCGCTCACATCCCTGAAAGGGTCACCAGAGAAAGTAGGTGGAAGTTTCTATTGTCACAACAACTCGCTCACATCCCTGAAAGGGTCACCAGAGAAAGTAGGCGGTGATTTCTCTTGCTACAACAACTCTCTCACATCCTTAGAAGGAGCACCAGAGAAAGTAGGTGGTAATTTCTTTTGCCACAACAACTCTCTCACTTCCTTGGAAGGAGCACCTAAAGAGATCGGCGGAAATCTTTATATCTCTTTTGCAAAAGGAATCTATTTCACGGAAGAGGAAATTAGAAAAGTGTCAAATATTAAAGGGAAAGTTTATATCCTTGATGCCTAAGACGCCCTAAGCTATAGTATTGTATGATCAAAGCGATTCAAGGAAATGTCGATCTTAGTGATTTGTACCTCAAGAAACTACCAGATTTCTTGGAAGATGTGATAGTGAAGGGTGATTTCTCTTGCCACAACAACTCCCTCACATCCTTGGAAGGAGCACCAAAGAAAGTAGGTGGGCATTTCTTTTGCTCCAACAACTCCCTCACATCTTTGGAAGGAGCACCAGAGAAAGTAGGTGGAAGTTTCTATTGCTACAACAACTCTCTCACTTCCTTGGAAGGAGCTCCAAAGAAAGTAGGTCGTGATTTCTATTGCGACCATAACTCTCTCACTTCCTTAGAAGGCCTACCTAAAGAGATTGGTGGAAATCTTTGGATCTCTTTTGCAAAAGGAATCTATTTCACAGAAGAGGAAATTAGAAAAGTATCTAAGATCAAAGGGAAAGTTTATATCAGTGAAGCCTAAGACGCCCGAAGCTATAGTATTGTATGCCAAAAGTGATTCAAGAAGATGTCGATCTTAGGAGTTTGTACCTCGAGAAACTACCAGATTTCTTGGAAGATGTGATAGTGAAGGGTGATTTCTCTTGCAACGACAACTCTCTCACATCTTTGGAAGGAGCACCAAAGGAAGTAGGTCGTGATTTCTATTGCTCCTACAACTCTCTCACTTCCTTGGAAGGAGCACCAGAGAAAGTAGGTGGTGATTTCTCTTGCCACAACAACTCCCTCACTTCCTTAGAAGGAGCACCAAAGGAAGTAGGTCGTGATTTCTCTTGCACCTACAACCCTCTCACATCCCTGAAAGGTGCTCCAGAGAAAGTAGGAAGTGGTTTCTATTGCCCCTACAACTCTCTCACTTCCCTGAAAGGAGCACCAGAGAAAGTAGGTGGGTATTTCTATTGCCCCTACAACCCCCTCACTTCCTTAGAAGGTTTACCTAAAGAGATTGGTGAAGATCTTTATATCTCTTTTGCAAAAGAGATCCATTTCACAGAAGAGGAAATCAGAAAAGTATCTAAGATCAAAGGGAAAGTTTATATCCTTGATGCCTAAGACGCCCTAATCTATAGTATTGTATGATCAAAGCGATTCAAGGAAATGTCGATCTTAGTGATTTGTACCTAGACCGATTGCCAGATTTCTTGGAAGATGTGATAGTGAAGGGATATTTCTATTGCTCCTACAACTCCCTCACTTCCTTAGAAGGAGCACCAGAGAAAGTAGAGGGTCATTTCTTTTGCCACAACAACTCTCTCGCTTCCTTGGAAGGGGCACCAGAGAAAGTAGGTGGAAGTTTCTATTGTCACAACAACTCGCTCACATCCCTGAAAGGGTCACCAGAGAAAGTAGGTGGAAGTTTCTATTGTCACAACAACTCGCTCACATCCCTGAAAGGGTCACCAGAGAAAGTAGGCGGTGATTTCTCTTGCTACAACAACTCTCTCACATCCTTAGAAGGAGCACCAGAGAAAGTAGGTGGTAATTTCTTTTGCCACAACAACTCTCTCACTTCCTTGGAAGGAGCACCTAAAGAGATCGGCGGAAATCTTTATATCTCTTTTGCAAAAGGAATCTATTTCACGGAAGAGGAAATTAGAAAAGTGTCAAATATTAAAGGGAAAGTTTATATCCTTGATGCCTAAGACGCCCTAAGCTATAGTATTGTATGATCAAAGCGATTCAAGGAAATGTCGATCTTAGTGATTTGTACCTCGAGAAACTGCCAGATTTCTTGGAAGATGTGATAGTGAAGGGTCATTTCTTTTGCCACAACAACTCTCTCGCTTCCTTGGAAGGGGCACCAAAGGAAGTAGGTGGTGATTTCTCTTGCCACAGCAACTCTCTCACATCCTTGGAAGGGGCGCCAATGGAAGTAGGTGGTAATTTCTATTGCTACAACAAATCTCTCACTTCTCTAGAAGGAGTACCTAAAGAGATCGGCGGAAATCTTTGGATCTCTTTTGCAAAAGGGATCCATTTCACAGAAGAGGAAATTAGAAAAGTGTCAAATATTAAAGGGAAAGTTTATATCCTTGAAGAATAAGACGCCCTAAGCTATAATAGTGTATGCCAAAAGTGATTCAAGAAGATGTCGATCTTAGTGATTTGTACCTCAAGAAACTGCCAGATTTTCTCGAAGATGTGATAGTGAAGGGTGATTTCTTTTGCCCCTTTAACTCCCTCACATCCTTGGAAGGGTCACCAGAGAAAGTAGAAGGTGATTTCTCTTGCTACAACAACTCTCTGACTTCCCTGAAAGGAGCACCAGAGAAAGTAGGTCGTGATTTCTATTGCTCCAACAACTCTCTCACATCCTTGGAAGGGGCACCAAAGAAAGTAGGTCGTGATTTCTTTTGCAACGACAACTCTCTGACTTCCCTGAAAGGGGCACCAAAGAAAGTAGGTCGTGATTTCTATTGCGACAACAACTCTCTCACATCCTTGGAAGGGGCACCAAAGAAAGTAGGTCGTGATTTCATTTGCGACTACAACTCTCTCACTTCCCTGAAAGGAGCACCAGAGAAAGTAGGTGGTAATTTCTCTTGCCCCTACAACCCTCTCACATCCTTAGAAGGTCTACCTAAAGAGATCGGCGGAATTCTTTATATCTCTTTTGCAAAAGGGATCCATTTCACGGAAGAAGAGATAAGAAAAGTGTCAAATATTAAAGGACGTATATGTATCATTACTCACCAGAATTCATAAGAAACCTTGAATCGAAAATCGAAACTCTCCAAAAAGAGAATCGAGAAGGGAAAATTGAAGTCTTGCTGTCATTCATTGATATTGGATTGACGGTATTAGATGATCCAAAGATCAAAAATAAGGAGGAAAAATTAAGAAAAATGTTCGTTAAATGCAAAAAAGGATTGGAGAATAATGAGTTCATAAATGATCCTCTCGGTTGAATAATAGAGGAGAAGGACCTTGAATAGAGAGTGAAATACATAAGGTATGATATGTTGTATAAACGGATGGAGATATATTTTGATGATTATATATTTTGATGATTATATATTTCGCGGAAGGTATATTACGTATACATAAGAAAGGCCTTAAAAAGGAATATGAAGAAACGAAAAGGAAATAGAAAAAAGGATTAGGGAAATAAGAATAGATAGAAAGGTGAATCTTTATATACCAGACAATAACAGAAGTATGTGGATATACAAAAGAAATATAAACAAGACCTTATGATATCCAATAGGAATATAGAAAGAGAATATCACTCCGGAAAAGGAAAAATAGAATAGTACGTGGAATAGCACTCTGGAAAGAGAAAGAGAAATAGGAAAGGGAAATAGGAAATAGCACTCCGGAAAGGGAAATAGCACTCCGGAAAGGGAAATAGCACTCCGGAAAGGGAAATAGCACTCCGGAATCCCACCGGAATCCCATCAGTATCCCATCAGTATCCCATCGGAATCCCACCGGAATATAGGGGCTTCCTAACAATTTCCTTCCTCTTTTAGCTTTCCTTTTAACCTTTTAGCTTAGCTTTCCCACCCAAACCCATACTTAAACCCCATGCTTTTTGCTTCCTTCTATCCTTTTCGCTCCTAAAAAGCGAGTTTTCCTTAAGCGTAGGTGGGCGGAAAAGGAGCAGTTCCATATAATCAGCACAAACATCTTGCACAGCATACAACCCGACAGTAGATTATCTCATGCAGCCAACCCCACAAGACATCAATGCACAAATCCTCAAGAAACAAGCGGAATGGCTTTCCGACTTCTATACGAAAGTAGCAGAAGGAGGGATTCCACAGCATAAAGAATACTCCTCCACGACTGCTAGTTACAATTGGTTAGATGATGTAGATTATGGGCCTGACTTCACCAGTGATCAAGAAGCGTGGAGAGTTGTCTTTCCACCAGAGAGAGTTTGGGTCTCGGAGGATGGCTATATTGCTTATAGCATTGAAGAAGTCGACGCTTACAACTATAAGCGAAATACGAAATTCAAAGAATACGTTGAAGTGCAGAAAGCCTGAATCCATAGTATATCATGAGCAACACGACTGAAACATATCGGAAGATTATGGCGGAACGGATGATTGAGTTCTATACTCAAGTGTTGAATGGCGGCATCCCTCAGAAGTATGATACTTGGATGGGCAATTGGTACGACAGTGCATACGGGCCTTGTATGGATTCAAGCATGGAACTCTGGAGAGTTCGTCATCCTAAGAAGGAATTGTGGGTTTCTGAAGACACGGAGCATATCGCCAAGTCTCAGCCGCAAGCTGATGATATGGCTCGAATCCTGAAAATGAAATTCATTCGATATGTAGAACATATTGATGAGGTTCTGATTCTAGAACCAGTAGAGGAATACAACGGAGTCCTTATTCATCAGGACCCTTCTGGTGATCTTTACTTCTTCGATAGGACCGGTGAGGCGCACTTGTACAACAACACACAATCCAAATACCTGAAGGCGGACATCGACTACTTTATCAAGAAGAATTTGATTTGATCTTGACTCACAAACAACCCTGTACTATATTAACTCACGATGACTGATACCGAATACAAAGAGAAGTGCAAAGTGCTAGCAGATTTCTATACTGAAGCCTTTACTAGCGGTAGGAAGATTCAGTACGATATTGGTGGGGATCTTACGATTCATTGGCAAAGTCAGACGTTTGGTCCTGACCTGGCATCTAATATGTCCAAATGGCGGCTGGAACCGGAACCTCCAAAAGAAGAGTGCGTGTATGTGGTCTGGTTCACAAACGGCGAGACTGCACTTTATGATAATGAACCAGAAGCTGTTTACGCACAAAAGCATTTCCCAGCCGTAGCCTTTATTCAGAAAGTCGTGAAACCAAAAGAAGTCTAATGAATCGCAAACTAAAGAAACAGTACCAGAAGAGAGCAGCTGCAGCCTTCCGGAAACGTTGCTTTAATCAAATTCGTTACTTTGTATGGTTGGCGATGGAGGGGAAGGTGATGGAAAGTCTGGAAACGGCTGACGACGTTCCGGGTCACTGACCTAGGTCTCGCTGGAAGGGTCCAATGGAAACCCGAGTTAGCAAAAGCAATTGCATCAATCCAAACCCGGCGTTATATTAACTCATGCCTAAAAAGTCTAAAGAAGCAAAGAATCAGTTCCTTTGGGCTGCGCAATTCATGCACGATGGGAAATGGATTACTCTGTACGGTGCACCATACGAAAGAATTAAGCTTCGCCTCCTCCCGATCGCAAAGAAGTAAGTTGACGCCAATTAAACCCTCATCTATATTAATACATGACTGAAACACCACACGAACTCGACGCAGAAACGATCCGCGACATTGAAGAAGAAATCCGTCTTTGTCAGGAGGAGATCGCCAGGGCTGAAGACGCCCTCTCATTCCTCGGTATGCAGATCGAATCCAAGATCGCTCTTGGAGAATCTGCTGACGAGGAGAAAGCCAGGTTCTTCGTAATCAGTGATGTTACAAGGGAGCTGAAGGCTATTATCTCTGGTGCAAAGGCGATGATGGGCTAAGAACGAACCAACAAAGAACCATACCCTCTTATAAAATGATGAATCTCAAACCATATATTGACGAAACTCGGCAAGCAAAAGGATGCAAGGTCACCATTGCCTCTCATCTATTCTACAGAGTTCTTTCTCCTATTTGCAATCGCTTGAAAGGCACCGGACTATGTATGATGAAATACAACACTGTTCGAGACGCCTATTCCAATGAAGTAGACTGCCAGATTGATAGGATTGGTGGAATCGTATTGGTCGAAGTCTACTATAATCGGATGTTGGAGCTGATGGTAGATCAATGGAATGGTATGAGAAATTCAGTCAAGTCAAAGGAATTGCTTTCCGTTGATGATTACAATAGCCTGTGTGGGTTGATTGGTGAGATTGAAGAAGGGGTTCTTTGTGACTATACTACAGATTGAAATAAATATAAATACATGAAAAAACTAATCACTACACTAATCGTCGGCCTGTCTCTTATGATCTCTGGTATCGCCAATGGCAATGGCCACGGCAATGACTGGGACAATGACCACATTTTGCCATTGCCTTGCAATAGCTACAACTTTGGAAACTTTGAAAACTTTTGTCGTCCATCCAGTGTACCAGAACCAGGAAGCACTACACCGTTGCTTTCTGTGGCAGCAATTGCGGTTCTCAGCAAAAGAAAGAGACAAACCGTTTGACTTAAAATAAACCCGAAGCTATATTATCTCATGAGCAACACAAACGAACTGATTAAGAATAGCAATCATATCCTTCGTGACGACGAGAAGTCGGTTGCGGAGATGGTTAAGCTGATTGATGCCTTCCAACAAAACGGAAAACGACCATTCCACATGTATTGTTCCGTCACTGGAACTAAGGTGGGCATGAGTCAACAAGCTGTTTTTGAGAAGCGTCTCGCTGCTTATGGTGGTGATATTGTCCGAATGTTCCTGGAGTACAAGTCTCGGGATGCACGGAAAGACGGTACGGAAGCAAAGGAAAAGAAGGTTCCGAAAGAGCCAAAGGTGAAGACTCCTAAGCCAGACAAGACTCAGAAGGAAGTGTCGGTCCCCGCACCAACCCCGGAGCCGACACCGTTCCCAGGTTCTACGGAACCTGACTACATTTGGTACGCCCCAGAAGAGGCTAACGATCGCAATGGTCAGCTGACCGCATCGGTGGCGGGTTGAGGCAACTGGGAAAGAGGGAAAGAAACGCGGAGGGGGAGCTTAGGGAGTCAGACTCCCCCTCCGCAGTTTATTGTTTGACTTTAACTAAACCCGGTGTTATATTAATTCATGCACAAAATGAAGTGGAGCAACAAGAACACACAAGAGATGGTTGACCAAATCGATTGGGTTGATATCCTGGTTGATTCGCCGGAAGACTATTACGGGATGATCGGGTTCATGACGGAGGTGATGCAGCAACGGTATCCGGAATATCTCACGGCCGATTTGGATTGGTACCAGATCGTTTCCGCCTTCCTCTGGGGGAACTGGCCCCTCGAATCCTAATAAACTACTTGCAAGCAACACAACCCACCTCTATATTATCTTATGGACTACAAAGCTAAACGCAAAGCGCTCGCCGAATTCTACACAGAAGCAGTAAAGAACCCCGATCAACCAATTCAATTCAATTACATGGTTGGTGGTTGGGGCGACGAAAGCCACGGGCCCGACTTGGGGTCGGATCTTACTCGTTGGAGGGTCAAGCCAATGACGCAGAAAGTATATGTAGTATGGCTTAATTGTGATTGGATAGTCAGGGGGCACTTGACGTCGGCACCATCGTTTTCGAATCTCGAAGATGCAGAGTCATGGAATAACGAACACGCTGATGGGAAGGGAAAGATCCAGGAACTTGTGAAACCAGACTGAAGTGGCAAAAGCCATTTGCAAGCAACTCAACCCTCAACTATATTAAAACATGGACTGCAAAACTAATTACGAAACCAAGTGCAAAGCTCTTTCTGAATTCTATGCGCTCGCCGCGGCAAATTCAGATCGGCTATTCGAATTCAAATACGCCACAGCAGGTTGGTGCGTGCCAACCGGGTCGGCCGCAAATGGCCCTGACTTGGGTTCGGATCTTTCACGATGGAGGGTCAAGCCAAATCCAGCAAAGGCGTGGGTATGGTGGCGAGATAACTTCTGCCCGGTTACGTTCTCAACAAAGGAGGCAGCAGAGACCTGGAAAAGAGAACATATGAATAACGAAGGAATTATCATGGAAATCACGAAACCGGATTGACGGCAAACAACCCCTCAGCTATATTAACATACATACCAAATAACATTATGACTGCAGAACAAATCCTCCGCCTCGCTGGTGTAAACACGGCACCTTCAGAAAATGATGTCATCGAAGCATTCAAAGACATGACTGAGTGGGTTGATGAGGTCACCAATGTGCTATCGAACCACGGCAACTCCATCAAGGTGATTCAGAAAGAGATCGAGGCGAATGAGAAGGAAACAGACACCCGTCTATCCAGACGGGAAGATCAAGTAGACGAACACGAAGATAGGATTGAAAACATTGAATCACGATTCGATGATCTTCCGGATCTCTTTGATATCGACTTCGATGATCTTGTCAATAAGGTAAATGACAATGAGTCTGATCTCACAGGAGCGTATTTGGAGATCGAACGGTTGAAGGACATTACCTCAGCACAAGAAAAGACTATCAGCCACCTTGTTGCTACGGTTAATAGCCTTCTCAACACCACTGCCTCCTTCAACAATATATTGGCTGTGCTTGTACCAAATTCTGGCCAAGGAATGACACAGGTTAGTCCTTATCCGCTCGGGGTGAAGTGGACGTGCAGTAGCAATACCGACACAGTAAAGCCATAAGGCAACCTCTCGTCTCTGGGGTGCAGTGGGGTTTAGTTCTGTATGGTCCAGACTATTATCCCACTGCACCTTTGCATATTAGCTTGCAGTCTCCACAACCCAAATATATTAATACATGGACCAACTACGTGCTTATCAAAAGAAAGAGAATCTCGACGGCAGTCGGAATAAGCGTGGCGTCTTTGGGTGTTACTGCTGTCGGAAGTTCAGGTCTATTCGTAGGCACAAGAAGTACACCATGTCCATTGCCAAGAGGCGGCTTCGCAAAGAAACCACCAAAGAGATCGGTGCTGCTTTGGATCTTGTCGGAAATGATGAGCAATAATCGATGCACACAAACCATTTGACTTAAACAAAACCCGAAGCTATATTATCTCATGAGCAACACATCCACACCGAATACAATGAAGAACCGCATCCACTCGGAGGGCGCTTCGATCTTCATCTCTAAGGCAAGGAAACATTGGTCATTCCGAAAGCCTCGGCTGAATAAGAGCGCTCCTGTCAAGGTTCTCACGGAACAAGAATGGGCTCTGATCTCTCGCTAATATGGGCTTCTTCGGCAAAGAAACAAATCCACGGAAGATGGGATGGGGAAATGCATTCCCGCATATTTCCTACTCCAGCGACGGTAGGACGGTACTGAATACGTACATGGGTCTCTCTAAGAGGGAAGTCATGATGACGCACATGATTGCGTCGCTGGCTGCTAGCCCTGTGATCAGGACTCCACAGGAAATCGCCGAGAAGGCGAATGAGATCGTGGAAGCTGCGTTGGCACTAATGGCCAAAATCGAATAGTATGCTAAGGAACCCATACATCTTATTCATGATCGCCTGCGCAAGCTTTGCTGTGGCTGATACCAATACTGCACTATTTGTTTGCGGTGTTATCATTGGAGTGTACGCATCGAATCTTGACTAGACCACAACCCACAGCTATATTATCTCATGAGCAATGAAATCGTAATCGTCACCACGTACGTGCAACCGTCTACCAAAGCCAGTGAAATGAACAAAGACGGTCGGAACATCCTCACCATCCGAGGGAGTTACGACACACCGATTGATGCTGTTCGATCTGCAAGGTACCTGTTCGATGCCAATCCTGGACTATGGTACTCGGTATGGTTGCGCGATTCGAAAACGGGCAAGTTCAAAGGAGAGGCGCTGGCGATTTGTCGGTTCAAAGGAAAGAACATCAATCTTCAGACGGAATACGAGATTAATGAATACATTGCAGAGCATGTAATGGGGTGGACTCGAGGTGCTGGATTGAAGTGGGTGGATAAGGAAGGCAAAGTATCTTGGCAGGCACCTAATTTCGTTGGAGAAGATAACCTTTGCTGGTTTGCCATTCTCCGCCTTCAAGAACATCAACGGGCTTTTGTGGACAAGAACATTTCATATGTCAAGGGCGAACGGGCATCTTGGAAATTGGCGGAGTTGCTGATTGCTGCACTTAGCCTTTGACCTGCAAACAACCCTGCGCTATATTATCTCATGAGCAAAAACACTGAATTCAATTACGAAACGCAACAGATTGACGGGCAGTTCGAACAAGTCTTTATTTCAATCGTCGAAGAAGCCCAAGAGAATTTGATCGAAGATCGAGGTCGGTTGGCTGGCATGTTTGAAGGTGTAGTTGAAGAATGCATTAACTCTGAGTTCTTGCGCACACCTTCCTACCTCATCTCTACAATGATCGAGGCCTTCTTGAAAGAGGTGGACTGGGAAGAACTCGCAGACAAGTATGTTGACAGTGTCACAACACGGTGATATATTAAAACATGAAGAACGCTCAGTACCGCAAGATCAATGATCGCAGCCTCAACTCCAGCAAGTACCACAAGCTCGACGGTACGAACGTGAGGCAGAAGCTGAAGGAGGTCACGAAGAAGGAAGTGAAGAGCACGCTCGAAGGGGAAGACTGAAACACACAAAAGCAGGTGCAGCAAACCAAACCCTCCTATAGATTGACTCATGAATAAAAGGAAGCAAAAGAAACAAAGCCAATCCAGAGCGTCTGCAGCCTTTCGCCGCCGATTGCTTACCACCAACCCTTACATTCGGAATCTTGCTTATTGGAGGCGTTTGAGGTTGTCATGGGTCCTTGATATGAGGCTGACTGAAATGAATGCTTGGGTAAAGAAAATGGAAGGCACGAGAACTGTATTTGACGCTTGACCTGCAAACAACCCCGTCGTAATATATAACATGAAAGCTGCGCTCGACATCACCACGCCACTGGAACTCGAAGATCATATCCATGTCAAATGGATGGAACTGGTCGAGCAAGCTATCGGGCTTCAGCGCGAACTGGCGATGATTGAAAATCGCATCTGGGAGTTCAATGCAGGGATGCACCTCAGCCCGAAGCTCCGGTCAAACATGAAACAAATGTCCGAGAGCATTGCTCCGGTGGTGGAACACTACATGTCCACGATCTGAAGCCTATAAAAGTAGGTGCAGCAAACCAAACCCTCATATAGATTGACTCATGAATAAAAGGAAGCAAAGAAAACAGACACAGGAACGGGCAGCAGCAGCGTTTCGGTGACGGGAGTTCAACCATGTGTTCGGCATTGCAAGTCGAACAGTATACCGTCGTGTTGGGTTCTACCGCATGTTTGACATCCGCCTGAGTAGTAGGTACGCATTCAAATTCAGGAAGTAGCAAAAGACCGTTGTCATCAAACCAACCCTCAGCTATATTGTTACATGTTCCAACACACATTCAAGTTTAATCTGTCTGCATATTTCATGCCCGTAACCAGAAAGATGACGCATACTAAAGGGTGGGAGATGGAAACCTACAGGAATAAAGACAAGATCCACTTCTGGATTCGAAAAGAAGAAGAACCTGGTTCTGGGTACAATACTTTGGTTGACCACGGGGTGGTTACGAAAGGGGAAATGATGAGAAAGATTATGGTTGACATCAACGACGACTGCCAGTTGGAAGTCAATGATGACATTCCGGTCGGATATCACACTTGGTAAAAACAGCTTGACAGCAAACCCACCCTCAGCTATATTTATTCATGCACATGATCAATCAAATCAAAATCGCACTCAGCAAACACCCAGAGCTCACCGGCATCCTGGAAAGGTTGGAAGTTCTGGACAACGAGATGATTCAACTGCAAATGGATTTGGCGTATGTGGTTGGCGGTGGGGCGGCGTTGGAAGATGAGGTGGGTGAAGAAGGAATGAAAGCACTGGCGGAATTGGAGAAAATGGTTGACGCCGCAATCCTCAGTCTCTTCGGGCAGGGGTGGATTTGAAAGAAGCAAAAGACAGTTGACAGCAAACATACCCTCAGCTATATTAAGTCACACCAAATAACAAACACTTCAAACCAAATGAATCAAGAAACCGTCTTCACCGAACTGCTCATCAACACCAACCACGCCCTCGCCAATGATGAAGCCGCCATTAAAGATATGGTGCGAATGATCAGCAACTACGTTGAAAAGGGTAAGCGCCCATTCTACATGTACTGCTCCGCTACTGGGTTGAAGGTGGGAATGAGCCAGACGCCAGTCTTCCAAAAGCGGATCGAAAAGTTCAACGGAGATCTCGTTCAAATGTTCCTCCACTACAAATCGCGTGGTGCGCGGAAGGAGTCGGTGGCGGTGGAAGTTCCGGTTGCGAAGGAAGACGCTGAGGTGGTGGTATTTGTGGAACCCGAAGCTGAGGTGGTTGTGCCAACCGAAAATGAAGTGGAGGCTGCGAAAAGGGAAGAACGGAATCGCCGGCGGAGGGAACAACGGGCTGCGAAAAAGCAAGAGCTGATTGCAGCTTGAGGTTCGGAAAAGTAGAGGGAGGGGAGGGTTCCCCTCCCTCTTGTGTTGACAGCACCTTCACCCTAGGTTATATTGCTTCATGCCCTTCGCACTTGAAACCACCTTCGATATCATTCGCTGCACTACAGCAGTTTTCATTCTCAGCTTCACCTCCTTGTATGGAATGTGGCGCTTGCTGAAATAAGCTTGACAGCAACTCAACCCTCTGCTATATTATCTCATGAGCCAATTGCCAACACAAGTAGTCCTGACAGTCATGGTGCCAGTAGAGCTTCCGATTTTCCGCGATAGCTTTGAAAGCGAAGAGGAGTGGCAGGAAATGCTACAACGCCTTTCTACTCCAGAAGGGTTGAAGGCTGCTGCAACAGACATGGTTGAAATATATGACGACAATGCAGGGCGCTGTATGATTATGGATAACTTGTCAAGCGAAATCGAATCGGGCCGGATTGAAATTCAGAAGTTCCACGACTAACAATCGCTTGCACAACACTCAACCCTCTGCTATATTATCTCATGCACTACTCTAACACACCTCCTCAACGCCCAGCATCCATCGACGCCGCGGATGCCCAAGTCGGGCTCCTTTACAAGTCTGGGCCTGACTACATCATGCGCATCAACCCATGCATCGCCCATCAGGAAAACGTTAACAAGCAGGCGTTGCCGAGGGGTGAAGAGTGGATCCACTTTGTGAGGGTGGCTCATGTGTATACTATGCCAGATAATCGGTTGCAAATGAACGAGGAACCGGAAGTCGATGGGATGATTAAGAGGAGTCACGAGCAAATCATCTTGATTGGCGAACCATCTTTCGCCTTCCCTACCACTTGACAGCAACTCAACCCTCTTCTATATTATCTCATGAAGTTCACCAACACACAAGACGCAACCGCCATTCGAGCCCAGGATGCCAAGATTGGTGTTTTGTATAAACAACAAGGAGGGTTGCTATTGATGAGGATGAGGCCATGTGCATGGCAGAATTCGAAGAACGATGCCGAAAGGGTGCATTTTGTTATTATCAAGGAATGTTGTACTGACTATGATGTCATGAACACTTGTATCCTGGATTCAGATTATATGCTGACACCAATGGGGCGCCCAACCTTTACGTTTCCTGAATGAACCAGGCAACTGAAGAAGAGAAGTTGATTCGGGTGATGAAAGAGCTGGTAGCCACGTACGAGGATTTAGCCCAAAAGACTACCAGTGCAGGATCCTGGTGGCGAAGTCCTGGAGCCCTGATTACAGCAAAAGCGATCATCCATAACAAAGAAGCTTGTCAGCAAACCAACCCTCAGCTATATTGATTCATGACTAATACTGAACAACTGAAATGCGAAATTGACTATTTACATCGCGAAAATCGTGAGCTTCAGCTAAAGATCGATCGTTTGAAAGATTTGTTGTTTGTAGCAGTACAGCACGTCGAAAGCACTGACGATTCTGACGATGGCATGGATAGGTGGTTGGCTGAAGCTCGAGAAGCCTCCATCTGAAATGACTTGCCGGCAAACCAACCCTCTGCTATATTATCTCATGACTAAAGATCCAGAGTTCGAGAAGAGATACGCAAGGGCCGTTCGAAGCGCAACACACGAGGCGGTGGTGGGAGTGCTGGCGCTGCTGGTGGTATTTGCAACGCTGGTGACGATTGGAATTGCTCTATCCAAATAACAACACTTGCCGGCAAACCAACCCTCAGCTATATTGATTCATGACTGAAACCCAAGAAGACATCCAACTCCTCGCCCGCGCCGAAGCTGCGGAACTCGAAAGCCTCCTTACCGAGTTCCACGCCGCCGCCAAGAACTTCGTTCAGGTATCTTACAATGGCCACCCCGGCCAAGAGATCGTCTCGGACTTCTGGAGGGCGAACGCCAAAGTAGAGATGCGTTTGAAAAAGTAAGTGACAGCAAACCAACCCTCGGCTATATTGATTCATGACTGAGACCCCCAAGAAAACCAACCTGCAACGCTTCGGCAGCAAGATGTATCTGGTAACGTACGAGACTGGTCGAGGCCTTGGATGCCGGGAGTATGGGGTGGTTAAGGTGTTCAACAAACAGAAGACTGCTCGTCAGCATCTGGAATATTTGAATGCTCAACCACAGGCGCCTGGTCGCCTGGTAGAGTACGACCTGAAAGTCATTGATATGGACAACCCACTTACAACACCTCTCTTCTACTACGCGTACTGAGTTGACAGCAACTCAACCCTCAGCTATATTAATTCATGAGTAATCCAATCAAAGAAGAGTCGATCAACGCAGTCATCATGGTTCCCATTGAAATCGGCTTCCACAGCGAATCCTTCGATACCATCGAAGAATGGGTGGCTTTTAAAACCCGGATGATGAATGATCCTGATTTCCGCAAGGCGGAATTGATGAAGGTGGCTGAGAATTATGTTTACGATATCTGTAACGAGCCTCAAGATATCACCAACAATGCCATCAATGCCATCAATGATGATCAAGTCAAGCTTGGCTTAGAGGTACACGATTACTGAGCAGTCATCAACAAGGGGTAGCATGTTGCTGCCCTTGTTTGCGTTAGTCAGATCCAAAAGCAGTTGACAGCAACTCAACCCTCAGCTATATTGATTCATGACTGAAGACCAACAAATGATGCAAGAGATCAAAGAAGAGATGCGGCTTTGCCGGGAAGAGATCCTCAAAGGAGAGGCAATGATGGAGATTCTGGAGGTGCTGATCGAGATTAAAATGGCAATGGGATTGGATGTAGCACTCGAGAAAGGCAAGCACGACAAGATCAGTATCGCCACGGCAGAGCTGAAATCAGTGGTGGCTGCTGCCGACTCCTCGATGCGTGAATTCATCACTGCATCCGCGTTGATGGAGAATCTTGTAGACTGAGGAACAACCCTTCGCTATAGTATCTCATGAGCAAATCACTTATCGAACGCCTCCTCGACGCTGCCTTCCCGAACAATGGCCTGCCGACAGAGCACGCCGACTTGATCGAAGAAGCAGTGTTCCGCATTCAGGAGTTGGAGGACATTATCAAGGATGCCATTGAGGTCATGGGCTGTGCACCATACGATGACGCTATTGTGGATTGGCTGGATAAGAACGGTTGAACTCAGAACAACCCTTCGCTATAGTAAAACATGTACCGCTTCGTCCTCTCTTGGATCACAATGCTCGGCTCGCTTAACACAACCTTGTTCCGCGCTCGCAAAGCCTCAATGTATACAGGTTACGTAGAGGGGCTGAAGAACATGTTCCACAACCGACGCATTGTGTTCAATGCTAGCCCCACGATCCGAAAGATGATGATGATCATTAGAGCACATCAAGCACTGCACAACTAAGCTTGACAGCAACTCAACCCTTCGCTATAGTATCTCATGAGCAATACCAAAGAGACGCTGAAGCAGACGATTCTTAAGTTGGCAGACGCCTCCGCAAAGGGAGCAGCAGCAAAGGCAAGGATGCGAATCCTCAAGCCTGCAATCAATGGAGACGCAGAATTGATGGATGCGTACTACGAGGCTGGGGTTGAGATGTCTCTTGCTTTTGAGGAGTTCAAAAGGATAAGGTCAGAGGCAGTCGTGGCAATCATTGAAGAGCATGACGTCTTGCGTTGGAGGGTGGATCCATTGGAATACGCAATCAAAAAGGTATTCAATGCTTGATCCCAATCCAACCCTCAGCTATATTGATTCATGACCGAAGCACAACTCACCCAACTCAAGATCGAACATGCCGAAGCCGACCTCGGCCGCAAGGTTGCAATTCATGAAGAGGTCTCTAAGCAGTTGAAAGATCTCGTCCTTCGGAGACACATTATGAGAAGCAATATCGGGTTCAATGAATTGCTGATCTTGAATAGCACTGATGAGGTTGCGATTGCTAAATGGAATGAAGAGTTGCAGGTGGCTAAAACAAATCTGATTGGGAACGAGGAGGTTTACATTGCCCTGTATCGGAAGTGCAATACCGCTCAAGGCGATGTGTTCGATGCCCGATGCAAGCTGAAAGATCTGAAGACGAGTCTGGATCGAATTGTTGGTTGAAGGGAAAGAGGTGGGAGAGGAACAAGGGTTGGTTCCTCTCCCTGGATTAAGTGCTTGCCGTTTATCATTGCTGTGGTTTAGATCGAGGCGGTTTGCCTATGCGCTGGTTTAGGCGCGCTGGAAATAGGAAAGGTGTCGTAGAGAGTTGTATAATAGAGAGGTATAGGAACCGGAGGGGGTAGGGGCCAAGGCTAAAATTTTTTTAGCAAAAATCCATTTCCTTAATTTCCGTATATAGCGCGCATCCATTTCCTTAATTTCCGTATATAGCGCGCATCCATTTCCTTAGCCCGATGCACTGCTCGATTCCTTAGCCCGATGCACTGCTCGATGCAAACGCTTGAAGCTTATGCCCACCCAACCGGGATATACCTTATGACTATGCCTATGTAAGCTTTCCTTAATAGAAGCATAGACTATATATTAAGCTTCATACTCTTAGTTATATACGTTCCTTTGTAAATACAGAAATCTATATAGATTAAGCATGAGACTTTATTATAAGCGAAATATGTGTGTTTAATCACGATGCTACGCCACCTGGACTTGGGTGTGGATGGAGGTGTGAAAAGTCCTATCGGTATTCTTGTCTGTTGCCTATGTAATGATCAAAGTTGCGGTAAGTATGTATTTTATGAAAATAATAGACGAAGTAGACATATCCGGTTTAGGATTTGAAAAGATTCCAGACATCTTTTCTGATGTGAAAGTAGAAAATTATTTTGATTGCACCGACAACTTTCTCACATCCTTGGAAGGGGCGCCAGAGAAAGTAGAAGGTCATTTCTCTTGCCACAACAACTCCCTCACTTCCTTAGAAGGTGCACCAAAGAAAGTAGGACGTTATTTCCATTGCTACAACAACTCTCTGACTTCCCTGAAAGGTGCACCAGAGAAAGTAGGTCGTGGTTTCCATTGCTACAACAACTCTCTCACTTCTTTGGAAGGTGCTCCAAAGGAAGTAGGTGGAAGTTTCTATTGCAACAACAACTCTCTCGCTTCCTTGGAAGGGGCACCAGAGAAAGTAGGTGGAAGTTTCTATTGCAACAACAACTCTCTCACATCTTTGGAAGGAGCACCAAAGGAAGTAGGCGGGTATTTCCATTGCTACAACAACTCTCTCACTTCTTTGGAAGGGGCTCCAAAGGAAGTAGAGGGTGATTTCTTTTGCAACAACAACTCTCTCGCTTCCTTGGAAGGGGCACCAGAGAAAGTAGGTGGAAGTTTCTATTGTAACAACAACTCTCTCACATCTTTGGAAGGAGCACCAGAGAAAGTAGAGGGAAGTTTCTTTTGCAGTAATAACACTGTTAAGTTCACTGAAGAACAAGTTCGAGCAGTATGTGATGTGAAAGGAAGGATATTCGTATGAAAATAATAGACGAAATAAACATATCCGGTTTAGGATTTGAAAAGATACCAGATATCTTTTCTGATGTGAAAGTAGAAAATTATTTTGATTGCACCGACAACTTTCTCACATCCTTGGAAGGGGCGCCAAAGGAAGTAGGTGGTAATTTCTATTGCCCCTACAACTCTCTCACATCCTTAGAAGGTGCACCAGAGAAAGTAGAGGGTGATTTCTATTGCTCCTACAACTCCCTCACTTCCTTAGAAGGAGCACCAGAGAAAGTAGAGGGTGATTTCTTTTGCCACAACAACTCCCTCACATCTTTGGAAGGAGCACCAGAGAAAGTAGGTGGTAATTTCCTTTGCACCGACAACTTTCTCACATCCTTGGAAGGGTCACCAAAGGAAGTACGTGGTGATTTCATTTGCGACGACAACTCTCTCACTTCCTTAGAAGGAGCACCAGAGAAAGTAGAGGGAAGTTTCTTTTGTAGTAATAACACTGTTAAGTTCACTGAAGAACAAGTAAGGGCAGTGTGTAATGTGAAAGGCCGAATATACGTATGAAAATAATAGACGAAATAAACATATCCGATTTAGGATTTGAAAAGATTCCAGATGTCTTTTCTGATGTGATAGTAGAAGGGAATTTTTATTGCACCGGCAACCCTCTCATCTCCTTAGAAGGAGCGCCGAAGGAAGTACGTGGTAATTTCATTTGCTCCTACAACTCCCTCACATCCTTAGAAGGAGCACCAGAGAAAGTGGGTGGGTATTTCCATTGCTACAACAACAAACTCACCTCTTTAGAAGGAGCGCCGAAGGAAGTGCGTGGAAATTTCAATTGTACCAACAACTCTCTTGCTTCCTTAGAAGGTGGGCCAAACGAAGTAGGTGGTGATTTCTATTGCCGCAACAACTCTCTCACTACTCTAAAAGGAGGGCCAGAGAAAGTAGGTGGTGATTTCAATTGCTATATCAACAAGCTCACTTCTTTAGAAGGAGCACCAAAGGAAGTAGGAGGAAATTTTATATGCGCCGACAACCCTCTCACCTCTTTAGAAGGTGCACCAAAGGAAGTAGGTGGTGATTTCATATGTGTGTACAATGCAGTCAAGTTCACTGAAGAACAAGTGCGAGCAGTATGTGATGTCAAAGGTAAAATATTTGTATGAAAATAATAGACGAAATAAACATATCCGGTTTAGGATTTGAAAAGATACCGGACATCTTTTCTGATGTGACAGTATACGAACATTTCCTTTGCACCCACAACAATCTCACTACTCTAGAAGGGGCGCCGAAAAGAGTAGATGGTGGGTTCTTTTGTGATCATAACTTTCTCATCACTCTAGAAGGAGCGCCAAGGAAAGTAGGTGGTCATTTCGATTGCGAGCAAAATCAACTCACTACTCTAAAAGGTGCCCCCGACGAAGTGAGTGGTTATTTTGATTGTGGGAGCAATCAGCTCACATCCTTAGAAGGCGCACCAGAGAAAGTAGGTGATTTCTATTGCGGCAGCAACTCTCTCACTTCCTTAGAAGGTGCTCCAGAGGAAGTAGGAGGTGGTTTCCATTGCGACAACAACCAACTCACTTCACTAGAAGGGGCTCCAAAGGAAATAAATGGGGATTTCACATGTCATCACAACAATCTAACTTCACTGAAAGGCTCTCCTGAGACCGTAGATGGGGATTTTGTTTGTACTTATAATAAACTCACGTCGCTCGAAGGAGCACCAAAGATAGTGTATGGTGATTTCTATTGTGGAGAAAATCCCGGCAAGTTCACTGAAGAACAAGTAAGGGCAGTATGTGATGTGCGTGGCACTATAAATGTATGAAAATAATAGACGAAATAAATATATCCGGTTTAGGATTTGAAAAGATTCCAGATGTTTTTTCTGATGTGACAGTAGAAGGAAACTTCCGTTGCATCGACAACTCCCTCACATCCTTAGAAGGTGCACCGGAGAAAGTAGGTGGAAGTTTCCTTTGCTACTACAACTCTCTGACTTCCCTGAAAGGAGCACCAGAGAAAGTAGGTCGTGATTTCCTTTGCCACAACAACTCTCTGACTTCCTTGGAAGGAGCACCAGAGAAAGTAGGAAGTGATTTCTATTGCCACTACAACTCCCTCACATCCCTGAAAGGTGCTCCAGAGAAAGTAGGAGGCGATTTCTATTGCTCCAACAACTCTCTCACATCTTTGGAAGGGGCGCCAAAGGAAGTAGGTCGTGATTTCTATTGCAGTAATAACACTGTTAATTTCACTGAAGAACAAGTAAGGGCAGTATGTGATGTGAAAGGAAGGATATTCGCATGATTTGCATTGATTAATGTTTTTTCTTTTATGTAAGTATATTTTATGAAATACAGAGAAAATGATTCCATCTATAACGCATATCTCGAATGCATCACCGAGGCCAAAAAATCTAAACCATCAGCGGGGTTAACCCAGAAACAAAAGTCTAATGTAGTCAAAAAAGCAAAGGCTGGTGAGGATATTGGTAAAAAAGGTCCTGGCTTTGAGAAGATGGCTAAGGCTGCAGGTGGTGGCGAAAAGGGCAAAAAAATTGCAGCGGCTGCAATGTGGAAATCTATTAAGAGATAAGACTTATCAAAGGTGATAAAAATAAATATTTTAAATATGAATAAATTTGACAAAATATTTCGTAGTTTTATGTTGGGCGAGGCGAATCTATACTCGACAGATCCTATAGTGGATGTTGTTAACCAAATCACACAAGATAAAAAAATATCAGACAAGAGAATTATTGATTGGTTTATCAAGGCGGAGAAAAGATATTTCCAAGATAGCCAAAACGATAATGAGAATGCCCGCATGCGCCTTATACAAAAACATACACCAAAAGAAGGAGATCCTGATTGGTCAGCTAATAGTTTTGACGTCACATATACAGATGAACGCATTTCTTTTTTGAATCACGTCGCTGATTATTTCAAAACCAAAGATGATCAATATTTAAAGGATCTATTCAAAAAGACGCCAAAAGATGTTTATATGGTCGAAGTCCCTGCATGGGATGACTCAATGTCTTCTGCCAAAGTATCATCGAATTTTGATCTTGTAGAAGGCGAAGATTATGAGGTGGTAAAAGAAATGCCTCCATACAAATGGGTCCAATCGCTATCCAAAAAAATGTGTAAATATGAAGGCGAAACAATGGGGCACTGTGCTGCTGGATATGATCCTGAGAATATAATCAGTCTATGGGATCAAAATAACAAACCACACGTTACGCTTGAGATTGACGGTGACGAGATAAATCAAATCAAAGGAAAACAGAACGCGGCACCCGTCGCAAAATATGTTCCGTATGTTGTGTCATTCATTAAACAATCCGGCTACGATGTAACTGGCGACGGCAGAAATATTGGCATGACCAAATGGCGTGACCGCTTTTATTTCCCAGATTCTGATGAATACGAAAAGGTAAAAGCAGCGCAAATTATACCAGCACAGAAGGCCAGAATCGACGCTATTCTTTCACGGATGAGGACTGTAAATGAAAGCTATCAGTATGTGGCTGGTTATCTCCGATACTTGAAATAACGTCACTTGATTGGTCCGCCAGTAACCCAAGACTTGCATGTTCTTTTAGCTGCACATTTGAAATTCAAAAATTGGCAGTAACCAAGTTCGCCAGCATCTACGGTATCCCAATCATCTTCTCCCTTATCTTGAAAGCCTGTTTTTATGCAGGCTTTCATTCTTTTTGTTACATTGAATGCAGCGCAATTACCACAAACCATTCCTTTGACTGCATTGACGTCATCTTCTCTCCACACCAAAGCTAATGAATCCCAATAGTCTCCCGGATTATTCGGATCGGCTGGCCCATACATATATTCGTCAATTGCTTTTTGGCGATTTTCTAAATTCAATTGAATGTCTTGTGTAGGATCTGGGCACGGAGTAATGGCGGATTCTAAACCATCCATTAGCTTTCGTGCGGATGTCTTGTCGAGAGTGATTTTAACATTTTGTTCCGTTTCTTCGCGGATCCAACCAATAAGTCTTGCTACTGCGTTCATAAATTTGCTTTTTTGAGTTTTGTATAATATAAAGGATCCTCTCCTAGATGATCAAGCGCAATCTTCTCGGCAGTTTTAGGATCATCTGTGTGCTCCATTTCGACCTTAATCCCCATTTTTAATTGCTTAGGGTCGATGTCTGCTTTCTTTGCATATGCTTCCCAAATCAGATCTACATCTTTATATCGCATAAAATATAATTATTCGAAATCAGTCATTGAATTTGCAGATAACCTATTATATTTTATTGCTATGATAAAACTCATAGAAGAAACACACAAATATATCAATACTGAGACTGGCGAAGAATATACTAGTGTTTCTGCTGTTTTATCGCAGTTCAAAAAACCTTTTGATACAAAGTATTGGGCTGCAAAAAAAGCAAAAGATTACGGCACCACTGCGGAAGAAGTCATGGATAAATGGGATGAAATTAAGGACTTTAGCTGCCATCGAGGAAAGAATTATCATAAGATCATGGAAGACTTTATTATAGAGTATAAAGAAACACCAGGCAATTCGAACCTCTACAGCTCATTCACACACAATTTAAATTTACTAGGCGATGCGAATGTTATATATGCAGAAAAGATCGTATACAACCACGAGTTTAAAGTTGCTGGCATGGCTGACGTAATAGTCGATCACGGGTCTGAGTTTAGTATCATGGACTTCAAGACCAATAAACAGTTCAGATATCTTTCTAAATACAATGAATATCTACTGAAGCCTGTTGATCATCTGCAATCATGTGAATTCAACAACTATGCATTACAGCTGTCTCTATATGCATTTATGTATAGCCAGATGACTGGAAAGAAACTAAGAGCATTGGCGATTAACTATCTAAACACAGAAACTGAAAGATGGAGGAATATCCCAATTCAATATTTAAGATACGAGGCGTATCTTTTGCTCAAGTCTAAGAAGTAGTCGCATATGTTGGCATAAATAACATTATGCACTGTGACATTTTTCAAAAGTATCTCAAATCACCAATTGAACATAAGGGTGATCATCATTTCGACGGTGAGACCGAAATGGCCATTTCAAGTTTACTAAATATGGCGGAACGAATCGGTGAAATTTTAGAAGTAATTCAATCACCAACAGAACTGCCTGCATGGGTGCAGTCAAAGATTACAATTGCAGAAGACTATGTCGAATCTGTTAGTTCGTTTTTAAAAACCCGTGATATGGTTGATGTCATCAAAGGCGATATATAATGGCGACTAAATTAACTGAATTTTTGCGTTTGATAGAAGCAAAAGATAAATGCTATTATAAAGTCAAACGAAGATATAAAGTATTTCCTTCTGCGTATGCGTCTGGTGCGATTGTTAGATGTCGCAAAATGGGTGCAAGCAATTGGGGTGATTCAAAAAAAGAATCGTGTGCCCCAAACAACGATAAAATTCTCCATGAGGATACCTTGAATACGTGGTTTAATAGGAATCACGGCAAAGGATGGATAGATTGCAAGAAAAGTAAAAAAGGCAAGCTGGTCCCTTGCGGCAGACAAGAAGGAGAAAAGCGTAAGGGCTATCCAGCATGCCGCCCAACTCTTTCTCAATGTACAGCCAAGGGCGAAAGATCTAAAAAATCAAAAAAGAGAATAAGCTGGGAATAATTAATCAATATTCAATTTCGCATTTGCACGGCCAGACGATATTGATGTAACTTTAATTGCATTCGATACGTTGGTTACATCAGCCAGTACAAATCCTTGTTTCTTTGTAAAGTAGATCTGATCAGAGCTTCCCATTATAGAGGTTGCAAGGGTTTGCAACGCATTATGGATTTCGTTTGATTTGGATACAATATCAGTATAAAGATCTTTGTATGCGTCCGTAAAAGATGCTATAGATTTAGAGTCTCTGATTATATCATTGAGCGCCTTTATGTATTGTCCTCTGGATGTAATGTCTGCGTTTTGCTCAATTGCAGATAACGCATCAAACATGCTTGATGTAAATCCTTTGCGATCAAATGCATCGCCACTTGATGCATTTATTTTACCATCAATATATTTTTTGAGGGTGGCGAATGTGTCTTTGCGCTTAGTGCCATCCGCAGTAAAGAACTCATACTTTTTTATACCCCACGAAACGTCGGGTTCAAAGTAGACGGCATATTTGGCGTTGAATTCTTTTATCGCATCTTGGTCGCCAAGGTTTTCAAAGTATTCCAAATATTTGGTTTTAAAGCTATCAAGTAGAGTATTAATCGGCGCCACTAAGGTTACAGCCTTTGCGATTGATTTGCTGCTGCCGCCTACTCGAAAGAGTGTCTCGCCATCTTTGACTTCTATTTTTGTATTATCAAAATATACATCCGCGCCATTCGCCTCGATGTGATTGATAAGAAATTGTTCAATGTCATCGTATGTGGATCCTGCATTTAATTTGGGTGACGCTTGTTGCGAATCCAAATAAACGGCAACATAGATTGCACCATTTCCAATTTCAGTTCCTGTTTTGACACTGAATTTATTAAATTTTTTAATATATTCTTTTGTGTTATATGGATCAACGGATCTACCATCATTGATGGTTTTCATACGTTCAATGACTCTAAGCATTTTGTCAGGCCATTGTGTAAGTTGTACTTTTGGGTTGTCTTGTTGTGGTAGGACAATTTCTGCATTGTCGTCTGCTTCTAACAAATACCCAATAAAGCTATTATGCTCTGATAAATTACCAATCTTTGCGTCGTACTTATTAATTCGCTTGCCTAGCATTTTAACCCATCCGGTGTTGTTGGTTTTATTTGCAGTTTTTTTATGCTTAAATGCAATTTTCTTTTTTGCTCTCCAAAATTGCTTTTCTTCTGTGTCTGACAATTTTTTAGGTGCGGTGCTTTTATCTGTTGAAAATTTCATGCTCGAATATATTTATTTTAACTCTATGATTAATTCCATCAAAACAACAAATGAATATAATTCCGCATTAAAAAATAGCAAGCTAGTATTAGTCGATTTTTATGCTGATTGGTGCGGTCCATGTAAGATGCTTGCACCTGTACTTGAGAAATTTTCGGAATCAAACAAAGATCAAATCACTGTATACAAAGCTAATGTTGATGATGAAGATATTGCAACATTGGCTAAAACACACAATATCAGAAGTATTCCGACATTGCTTTGGTTCAAAGATGGAGAAGTTATCTCAACCCAGTCAGGTCTTTCATCAGAAGATTCTTTGTATAAAACATTACAATCATATATTTGATAAGTAATATCATGAGAAAAAACAAAGAACGTGATCTAATATTCGACGCATATAAAAAAGTATCAGACCAGAAATCAAAGAAAAAGCTAACTGATTTGACTGGCGACGGCAAAATTACAAAAAAAGATGTGCTTGTCGCAAGAGGGGTAAAACTTAAAGAAGATATGTATAGAGAAGATGAATTTGACGTTTCAAGCAAGCCTGGTGTTGAGGTGCCCCGCCTAAAGGGCAAATGCCAATATGCAATGAAGCATAGTTGTACATGCAAAGATTGTCCAGAATGTCAGCAAAATTATGATGTCATGGTGACCAATTCTACAATGTAAGAATGCCTACTCCTGAGTCTACATTTATATTCTACGATTGTGAAAATAAAGCAGGCGTAAGAGGTTCTGCATGTTTAATGCTTTTTAAGAACTCTTACGCCTGCTTTTTGTATCCCCACGGAAATAACGATCGTATACCTGTTTCTTTGGAAGATTTGGATAATTATGACAATCCGAAATTATTCACTTCACTGCAGATACACCTTCGTTATAGGATCTTTAATTAGAACTTTTCTTTTCAAGTTTTTCAATTCTACGTTTGAGTTCTTTGTTTTCCTTTTGTAGAGCATCAAGGACACGCCAGTTTTGATACTCAAGTACATCATTCGAATGGTATGATAATCCAGCACTTTTAATAATGTCTTTGATTTTTGATTTTTGTGCTTCGGTTAAAAACATGTTATTGAATTTGTGCGAATAGATTGATCAAGATTTGAATACACTCATTGGCATATCCTTCTTCAACGTCGATGATGTTGATATTTTCTTTGAACAAGATCAAAGGACTATGAGTTGATATGATGATCTGAAAATCATTAAAATGATCCAATGCATTAAAAAGTGCTAATTGCTTAGGCATACTAAGCGATCTTTCAGGTTCATCAAACAATATAGTATTTCTGCCTGTTCTTGGTAATGACCCGATATACGCTGCTTCTTGTGGATTAGAATTGGCGTCACCTAAGGGCGCTTGAGCTTTATTGCTCTTAATATGATTCAAGATTTTATTGATCTGATAAGACCGGTATTCGCCGCTCGACGGGTTATTGACCATAGCCAACATCTGCTCTTGCTCGCTGAAGATATTATCCTTAGACTGTCCTACATTTTTGTAGAACCAACTCTCGTCTGCCGCAATATCGCCTGCATTAAAAAGAGTAGGAGTTCCATCCCATCCAACATCAGCAACACAATTACCTGGAGAGTACTTTGCGTAATTATGTGGGTAGTACTCTACATCTGGATTGATGAAATGCTTTGAGTCACTGAATGTCGTCCATCCTGAATTAGGGATTGCGCAATATGCCGCGGCAGTTTTGAGGATTGTGCTTTTACCACATCCATTAGGACCGAATAATACATTAATGCCTGGTTTGAAATCAAACCGCTTAGTTCCGATATTGGCTAACTTAGTAGCATATCCCTTGTAAAATTGAATATGTGAGATCATAAAATTATATCAGACGCCGGTGGTAGCTCCCCATGCACTGATGTGCATTCTCGTCAAGCCATGGAAACCATACTTCTTCGCCATTTCAAGAACAAACTGTGTTCGCTCATGAAAATCTTCTTGCCTATCTAATCCAGGCATGCACACAACTTGGGTCATATCAATATCATGAGGTTCGCAAATTTCTTTTATGAATTCATGGACATCTTCTTCTGTGCTAATAACAAACTTAAACCACGAGTTCCAGTGCTCTTTAATCTGTTCAATTGCTTTCGGATTGAGTCTCTTTGCTGTAGACATGCCTGAATTTTTGAGCTTCAAGCTGCAATTAATCTGACTCATGCTTTCAAGAAAATCATCATCAAGATTAAGAGATCCATTGGTTTCCAATTCACTATATGGATATATGCTTTCCTTTGCAGCAAATACATTAAGAAATTCTGTGATCTTCTTTTGATGCATTGTTGGTTCTCCGCCAGTCCAAATCAAATGGATCTGTCGTCGAACAATCCAATCATACATGCTAAGACCATCATGCATTTTTTGTTCTCGCCATTTATCAGTCAGATATTCAAATGGCTTTGCTTCGCCGAATAGCCATACTGGAATCGAATCGCATGTCCAACTTGCCTTGCCTTCTTTATGCAAATCTCCTTGGAAAGATCCCGAATCAATATTCCCCTTGCCTTGTTGTTGAATCTGCTTGATGAATGTCGGTGATGCACCGCACGTGAGATTACATCCCTTGAGCCTGATAAAATATGCAGGCTTTCCTGTAGTAATACCTTCACATTGGATTGAATAAAAATCTTCAGCAATAGGAAGTGTATTTGGTGTTTTAATTTCGGTTGTCATAATATCACATACTATAACACCGGCGATCTATTTATTCAAGTAATTTATCGTTTATATTATCAAAAAATTCAATCAGAGATACGACTTCATATTCATCTGCGTCATCGTCGTTCTTTTCAAGGTGTGTTTCTGCTTCTTCTACACTGTCAAAAAGATACTCCATGTATTCCTCTACAAGATTTCCCTGTTCATCAATTACAACATAACAATCTTCTGTTTTTACCATATGCATAATTATCTTATAATTGCCTCCAAATTGATATGGTTTTCAACAAATCTTTATAAGGAGATTCCATTTTTGCCAATAACTCATGATAATCAATGAATTTTGCATCGTCTAGATAATCTAGATTAATCAAATTTTCATCTTTATAAATGACTATATATGCTTTGTAAAGAAGATTATTATACTCGACCGGCCTCACATCGATCTTTAACGCATTCTCGTCTGGATTAATAAATCCCATATGCCGAAGCAGATTAACAGCATCTGCTCTTTGATTGCCAGAGGATGCTGCATTTGGCAAAACCCATGTAGTAGATCCTTTCGGCAACCATCCTAAAACCTGATCACCGTTACTAGATCTCCTATAAAGAATAATTGTAATTTTGTCAATGTCCATAAATCATTATAAAAAATAACAATAGTCCGAAAACTATTGTTATGCGTTGTTGGTTGTTAAACCAAGCTATCGACCACCACAGCAACGTGCGACTGGTCGTAGGTTATAGTCTTTTGTCCAAATATGTGCTACGGCTTGTGTCATGTTTAATTCCTCCATCATTTACAATCATGGATAAAAAATAACTTGCACCCGCGCTTATACATCCGGAAGCAAGCAATTGAATTCCATCTTTCATATAATTACTTATCGAAAAATAATTTTCAATCAATGACAAATCTACCACTACTGGTTTGTAAAACAACCCAAAAAACCACCCAACATGAAACCCTATACACATTGGGCATTTGAAGAATGAATATGGCGGTCTGATTTTGTTAAAGATTTTACCATACGCTAGAATAATGGTACAACCATAACAAATCAAAACAAAAGATAATAGATCGGGCATAATTATTATATATGAATCAAATTATAGAGCAGCTTCTGCATCTTCAACTACAATCTAAGATTTTCCACTGGCAAACAACATCATATGCGCAACATTCGGCATTTGGTTCTTTTTATGACTCTCTTGATAGTCATATCGATAAATTGGTTGAAGTTTTTCAAGGTAGATACAATACAAGACTTACATTTGGCAAGGCATTGCAACTAAAGAATATGCAAGAGGTTAATGTGCTCGAATCGTTAACTCGTTGTGTCATTTTGCTGGAAACTGATTTTCCAACTCACTGCACAGAGCAAGATACGGAATTATTCAATATTCGTGATGAAATTTTAAGCGAAATTAATAAGCTTAAATATCTCTTGACATTGGAATGAAAAAATAAGGAGTCTTGCGTTTAGTCCAATTGGCAAACACCCTTCGGGGTGTTTTGCTGTTTTTACCATATACAAAAAACTGCTTCGCCTTGTTGTAGTAATTGTGATATCCTTTTACAGGATCGCCTGGTACAATACACTCAGGAAAACTTTGTGCAAAGCATTGCGGTTGGATCGTTTGGGGATTGTCTGGCAAAGATGGCATATTATTGGCAACCCAATCAATGAACCCTTCTGTGTAATGCCTCGCACCGAAGCGGTATGTATACTCTTCGCATAATGCTTGGATGTGTCGCAACGTCCATGCAAAGTTCGCACTATTCTCCCGAACCCATTTACTCATAGGGTGATTAGGCAAACCACCTACACGAGGAGTTCCTTTATCAGTTCGTGGCACATCGATTTGAGCTAATCTATTGCGGTCATATGCATTAGCGAGCATTTGGGCTCCTTCAATGATGATCTTCTTTACATGAAGATCTTGATTGAATACTGCTGCATAAATCGGATCGGCGTCAAGAATAAACAGATTCATAGTACGAATCTAATATCCTCTATGGTTGTGCATAACACAAATTATTTATTTTGTGCAGCATTCATAAATTTAGTCTTGAATTCGTCAATAGATTTTGGCCCGAGAACAAACTGAATAACTGACAGATATGGATTTTGTTTGTTGAGGATTCTCTTGTTCAATTCGCTAATAAACCCATCGATTCTTACCTTTTCTGCTTTAATTGCTTTCAATGTATCATCTTGTGCTTTCTGATCATCTTGTGCAATTTCGTCTAATGCATCTTCGATATTATCTTTGTATGCGGACAGAGTACTAGTCAAATCAAGGACCATTTGATTTGCTTCCTTGAATTCGACTTCAGAAGCAGCATCACCATACAGCACATCAAGCATTTCGTCTAAGGTATTAAATCTTGATTTCTTCTCTTCCATTGCGTCTGTTAATTTTTGGATTTGTTTATCATCCAAAACAAAAATATCCGCATTATTGAGCACATCATTTTTGAGTTGGTTGTATAACGATTTGCGATAATCTTTTAGAGCATCGATTCCTGCCCATTGCTCTGCACGGCGGCGACCAAACCCTTCTAGATCGACAAGCTTAGCGATTGCTCCTGTTTCAATATTACGAATGATTGCTCCTTCAATTTCTGCTGCGCCTAGTGAGGATGATACTGTACCCAACGAACCAAGAAGAGTTTTCTTAATCATCGATTGAAGCTCTGCAAATTCTTTAGATGACTTTGCTTTCATTTCTGCTTCGGATCCTGTTCTCTTGCGAGAGGCAAGAATCGCCATATTTTCTGCACTGCATGTTTTCGCTATTTGTGATTTAATGTCATCTCCAATATCCAATGCTAGAGGTTTTTTGTCATAGAAATTCCACCCATTGACCCCATTAAGTTCATCTATCAATTGATCTTTAATTGCCATGCCGTCGTCTGTGGTTGTAATGTCAGCTCCTTTCGGCGTGTTTAGCTTGATGACGCCAAAAAATACTACAGCGCCATTTCCAATTAATTCTTGTGCATATGGAATGACATTCATGTGTGCTTTGCTGAATAGTTCTCCGAATATTTGAATTGGAGAGCCAAGACTTTCTTGAACCCCTTTCAACAATGAAGCAACTCCACTTTGTTTGAGTGTAATTAACAAATTACCAAATCCTTGAAAAATATCATTATCATAGTTCGTGGCCATGTTGAAGAATTCATTTTCGTCTGTTACCGGATTACCTTTTTTGGATTTGACATAAAGTTCATCATTCTCATTCAATCCGAATGATACATTCGAGCCATCATATTTTTCAGACACCTCCCAAGCACCTCCGCTAAAAAGATTACAGAAATCTTTAGCAGTCATTTGGTCGATATGTTTAATTGATGTCATTTTAACTGCTTCTGAAATATCATTGGTGCTGCCAGCACTTTCTGAGAAAAGATCATTTGATTCGGTATAATCAATATCACCGAAATACGGTTTAAGATAATCCAATGATTGCTTTGCTTCTTGTGTTGAAATTTGCCCAACTGTTCTCCCTGCAGCCACATTTGGCAATTTGGGTTTTATGTTAGAGACAAGCGAGTTCCATATAAGTTGTCTGCGGTCGTCATTGAATGTCGAAACCAATTCCGCCATCTTCACGACATGCTTCATGTGTTCTGGTGCTTTGAATCCAAGCAGTCTTGATATCTGATCAATATCATCATATGTGACTGGTTGTGCATCTTCGCCTGATACAAATTTTTGGAGTTGATCGAATTTAACACCACCTGCGCTATAGCTGCGGGGCTTGCCATCTATAGTCCAGTCGATTCTATATGCCAAGCCAGTTCCTGCCATTGAGTATCGTATTCTGTATCCTATTTCGCCTTTTGATTTGTTTGATGCTTCGAAATTTTTATAAGCATCGCTGCTTTTGATTTTTTGGTCAAACGACACGGACATTACAGGGTCGATGTCTGTAGTAGCCGCAATCGATCGAATCAATACGTCTCGCACAACACCTTTAATTCCTTGCGACATGTCTGCCATGCTCGCGAATTGCGTCATTCCAAAAAATTTCTCTTTACCTTTGATGTTGACAATATCTACTTGGATCACGTCATTAGTACCCGCAACCACTACAGCGGTGTTGATCTCATCACCACCGACCTCTGTAGCATATTTGCCCTCGTATTCGTTTTGAAGAAACGTGCCAATATCTTTTAGTGTTATTCCGTCATTCAATGCAACATCCAAATCAATATCACCAAAATCCTTTTTCGTTTGTAGTGCTTTGTCGATAATTTCTTGGGTCTCTACTTCATTCGGCTCCGGCGCCCTTAGCCCTGCTTTGATTGCAAATAGCCTACTAGAACCAAGATAGTATGATGGCTCTTGTGGGTCGATATAACCACGGCTTCTAAGAATAGTTAGAATCTTTTGAATTTCATCCAAAACTTCGGGAGTAGGAGTTGCTCTCTTATACTTTAGATTTGGATTATTAGTGGACTTGATTAATTTTGCAGTTAGATTTTCAGCCGCCTGGCCTCCTTCATTTAGAATAGATTGGATTAGTGATTTGAATGAGCTCATTGTAGATATTTATTTTTGTTTGGCGATTGATATTGTTAAATCTGTAGTTCCTCGCAAAATTCGATGCCATACGCCTTGTGCGATAAAGTATATTTCGTCTTGAATTAATGGAATGGGTAATTGGTCGTCATATTGCATTTTCCAATTATCACCGGAAATTACTTTTACGTAACGATCCTCTTCATCCCAATGCCACATTAATTCATCATCTGGCACATCAATGCCAAAAGTGCGAAGCCGAAGCTCTCCGTCTTTCTGTTCTGTAAAGGGTAATTTTACCATGGTCTGCTAGATTTAATTCCTAATGCTTTGCGATATCTTACAATGTTGCAACTCCAGTAACTTGCCTTTGTCGGGTCTTTTCTGGTTTCGCATTTATGTCTTGCTCTAAATGATCGGGCTCTTACTGGATCATCATTGCGTATCCTTAAATTAGGATCACCAAATGTTACTTTAATAATATTACCGGATGCCGGCTTCTTGACATAGACTGCGAATTTTTTTGGACCCCCTGGTGTGCGGAATGGTTTTCGCAAGTTAACGTTTTTGCCTTTGTATTTCGCTTCTGTGAGATAATCTTCTTCGACTGTAATAGGTGCATCTAACCAAACTTCACGCCCGTTATAAAGAGCCTTTTGTCCGATATTTGATTCTACTAGATCGGCATCTTCATTGCATAATGCAATTTTATTATCGAAATAAAGTGTTCGAACTTCTTCGATTAATTTAAAATATGCATCTGAGTAAATGCGAAATACATTTTCATATAATGCAAATTTATTATCTAAATGATACCTTAGTTCATCACTGACATTAACGTCTTCAAGAAGCTGCATTGCTTCGCCATACTCTTCACAAAATTGCTTGAAATCCATAAACATATTTATGGTGGAGGTGTCCGGATTTGAACCGGAGTCTTTGATAGCTTGGTTACACTTTCTACACACTTAGATGTATTTGCAATTTCTCTGACTTAGGTCTGCTGGTACATCGGCCTTTCATTTAGGGTCACTACCTACTACTACAAACTGCTAGTAACTACAGACATCTTTGGTTTACATGTGATGAGATGTATTAACACTACCTATTGTAGTACCTCAGCAAACTTAATAGGATCATTTGCTGTTGAGCTTAGGCAACCAGTGCTTCTTCATCCGCAAAGACGAACTCGTCTGCGTTATTGAAGATATATTCTGCTTGCGCTAAGAGGGCATCGACTTCAGTGTCTTCTGCATTTGGTTTGTTTGAACGGCTTTTATAGTGGCCAGCCGGTCAACCACTGTGTGCTTATGTCACGTTCGACTATCAAATCGAAAACCATATTCACCCCCATATTATTTCAAAGAACTATTTTTTATTTATATATCTATAATAATAGATGGCTGCATAGAATGCAACTAAATACTTTTGATGATTATTACGAATCCAAGATATCAAGAACAAGCACTCAAGTCGATGTGCTGGGTTGCCGTAAGCGGCGACACTAGTTACCCTCCAGTCACGACATCTGATGGGACTAGATATAATAAAACTGCAATGCTAGTGTACGACCTAACCAAGGCTCAGGTAAATGGAAGTGCATTTGGTGACAACGCTTCTTCTGACGCATTTGGCCGTTTGCGGGTTTCGCAGCCAGTCTCACTGATAGACGCGAAGCAATTGTACGGCAAAGGTGTCAATATTTTTGATGAGGTTGTAACTGCAAATGCCACTAGTGTTCATGTTAGCGGTGATTCGTTGGTGAATATGACGACAAATGCGAACGGTGCTTACGTTATAAGACAAACTCCTTTGAGATTCAACTATCAACCAGGCAAAGGCATTGTAGGTTTATTTACTGGTGTTTTTGCTCCAGAAACCAATATTACAAAGAGAGTTGGATTATTCCAGAGTGGTTCGGTGGCTCCGTATAATCCTAATTCCGGGATCTATCTTGAAGTCACTTCTGCTGGCCCAAGATTTGTAGTTCTCAAAACTGAAGGCACTGCATATTCGGTTTCAGTGCCACAATCTGCATGGAATGTCGACAAGCTAGATGGCACAGGCCCATCTGGGTTGGCTATTGATTTTACCAAAGCTCAGATTCTTACAATGGATTATGAATGGCTGGGTGTCGGTCGTGTTCGCTTTGGGTTTTATTTGGAAGGAAAATGTTATTATGCGCACTATGTAACAAATCTCAATAGTTTAAATTCCACATATCTGTCTTCTCCTAATCACCCAATCCGATATGAAATTCGTCAGACTGGTGCTGGATCTGGATCGATGAAACATATTTGTTCATCTGTAATAATTGAGGGTAACGAGGATATTTTAGGAACACCAGCGAGTGTGTCTACGAGTGCGTCTGTCACTGTGAATACCTTAGCATTTCATCCTGTATTATCTGTTAGATTAAATCCAGCACAACCAGATATTGTCCCATTATTACGCTCTGTTGATTTGTTAAATGCATCGAATAATGGTTCTTGTGTCTATAAATTAGTGTACAATGCTGAAGTGTCTGGCACTGCTCCTACATGGGCTGATCTAGTCGGCACGCCATTCCAATATGCTATTGGTGCTAATACTGCAATATTGACTGCAGGAACCGACCTGCTGACGAAATTTATCGGTGCATCTCAACGTGCTGGCATTAGTACAGACGAAGCATCTGTGGGTGGTTTAAACGGTCGATTCGGTGTAAAAATAAACGGCACACCAGAGAATATTACCATTGCAGCAAAGGGCATTACCAATGATGCTGTAATTTGGGCGTCGATGAATGTGATTCAACGTGCATAACGATAAATAATTATATGGCTTTTACAAACAAAAATATTTGTCGCTCTTTTAACCAAACTATCTCAAATTCCTTGGTTGCCTTGTCGTCGCAAAGCTGTAGCGAGGTTATCGTAGTGAATAAAACTGGAACAACTATTGAAATTTATGACAACGGATTTTCTGGAGCAAGCAATGCAATGGCTCTATCTGCTGACGACACATTTACATTTAGAGGTGTAACAGATTCCAATCAGGTAAGCGCAAAGACAATTGCTGGTTCTGGTCCATTGTATTATCGTACACAATATTTCTCCGATTCATCTCAAAATACTTAATAGGATAGATACGGTCTGATTAGATTGAAAGAATCTAGAACCAATTTACCGTTTTGTTTCTTCAAATTGATAAACACTGTCATAAACGCATTGACTAGTGTGCTTGCTGTGAATAAAATGTAAGATACTGTGTATATCCCTGAGTTTTTGTCATAAGCGAAATCAAATGATGGGATCGTCGAAGTGCCATAACTACTTAATGCTGCCTTGAATGTAGTGTAATCATTTGCGCCATCATAAGCCAGTCTGACTATATCGCTGCCAAGTATATGTTCATATACTTTCGGATATGGCGGATTCGAGCTAGCCATTGTCACGAATGTTAGTGTGTTGTCGTCAGGAATTAAGATAGATCCGCAAGTACCATATGTAGGACTATCTATTGTAATGACAAATGAATTATCGGATGTATTGGATGCTTTTTGTTCTGCACTAGAAAAGATTTCACCTGTTTCATAATCGACCGAAATTCGATCGACGAGAATAGCACCAGACAAGTGGCTAATCATTGTATCGTAAAATACTTCAATATTCTTGATCTTGTTTCCTGTTAATTGTCGATAGATTGAAGTATTTGACGCTGCGTAGGTATCATACACTTTAGCAAGTGCGGATACTGCTGGCAATGTTTTGTTGTTGATGGTCTTCACATACAACCTACCATAATTTGATTGCTTTGCAAACAATGTAGCAGTCGGTGTGTCTTTGAATAATGTATAATAATTGCCGTATATATCTGTTTGGTGTTTGTGTATATATGCCGTTGTTTCGTTGAATCTTGATGATGCCCACGAATTTGAACCACTGAGAATATTATATTCACCATATAAGTTCGCTGTATAGTTAATCTTGTCAAACCATTCGTCTTCAAATTCACCAACCCATGGATCAGTCAATTCATTAAATGGAATACTGATAGTATCATTGCCATGCGATTCCGCAACACTTTGATATGCGTTGAAGTTAGGATAATTTTTGTCGTTGTATACATCCCCCGATTTGCATGCTGCTGTTGATGGATATTTGATAAATGATGCATTTGTTGATTTGATTTTTAAAATCTGATTATTGTCAACATTTGATAATCCGCGGTTGTCTATATAAAAAGTAGGATCTGCAACGTAGAATACATTTTCGCGATAGTCATTGTCGATATTTGGTTCTTTGGCAACGATGCTCGAATTGTAAATCGGAACTACTAGATTGTCTGGTGTGAATAGGCCGAGATTTTCTTTTGTAGCCAATCCGCTCGAGTTTGGTATATATGCTACTGTAGGGTTATTAATATTCAGCAGATTAGCATATGGTGCCTTAGCGTTGACAAGAACACCCGATGTAACTGGTACATATACACCACCGGAAGGTGGAAGTCCTACCGATACGTCTGTTAGCGTTTGGGTTATAGTAAACGGATTTTTGGCGCAATATACTATGCTAACTGGCTGGTCGAGAGATGATGATTCGAATACAATATCACTTTCGCCTGACAGACTTTCAATGACTAAAATTTTATCAAATACTTCTTGTTGGCTAATAAAATTTGTTTCTGTATCATCTGGTGTATACTCATCAGGCAATCCATAACATTTCTTGACTGTCTCTGTACGAACCGAACAATTGTGTTTAATGTATGGTTCTTTTTCGACTAGGTTAATTTTTCTCCACTCTGTCGTTGCTTGTGTAGAGCTAACTGTAAAATTTTGGGTCCATATAAATGAATCATTCGCTCTGCGGAAGTATTCAATTGTGTCGAAATGGTTTAATGTATTAAGTGTATATTTCGGATGATTTGTAAACAGATATTCGTTTACCAACTTGCGATGATTTCCAATTGACAAATTGAAATGGTCTATACCACACAACTCATCAGCGAGTGCCCAGTATGGTTTCGCACCTACTGTATTCTGTGAGCCGGTCCATTTGTTTAGACTATAATTCCATCCGCGCAATTTTGTTTGCCATATGAAATTAATCAAATCATATGATACTGTTTTTTCATCTCCATCATCCCATTGGATCGAAAATGTATTTTGCTTGCGATGGATATATACTAAATGATCTCCGGGATTAAAGACAATATCTGATGGAGTATAATCCCTCGATTTCCAGCTACTAATATTAGTATCATTGTCAACAACCAGATCAATCCATCTTGGTGTGAAATCGAACATGAATTCGTTCGAATAGCAAAGTTCGTCTTTGATTGATAGATATTCTTGTGGGTTGCAATATTGATGGTTAAGAATGAAATAAAAATCAGATCCTTTGACTAAGCATGGTAATTTGTTATTGCGATAGTAGCCATATACGACACCAGGACGGAGTAAAAATTCACCCCCGCCTGGTGTCATCCATTTACCCGTACCCCAACCAAGATCAACAAATTTATTGTCAGCGTCTAGCTTGAAATAGGCAATGCGATCGCTGTTTTGCCATCCTCTGCCGAGACTGTCCCTCCATTCAGATAATTCAAATTTATCAAAATCTAGAGGCGATGTGATTTCAAAAATAAAATCTGATAATGAACCAAAAGAATCAAGACGATTTCCTTTGTGTCCGAACGGCGAATAGTTCAGAGCTTTACATTCGCATGCAGTGGTGTGTTCAATTTCTGTTTGATAGTAATAAAGAGATTGTAGATCTTTTCTAAGATAAGGACAATTTGGTTCATGCTTATGTCCTGTGAATGCGGCTATGCTGTTAATCTTAGTAGCTGGGACATCATTAATATCACCAAACTTCGCACCATTAACACCCCATATAAATGGAGCCACCACACCAGGACTTGCCTTTAATGTCAAGCCCGGCTGAATTACACCAGACAATAATGTATATCCAAACGGATCTAGATAATTATTGTTGAATACGTAGTCATTAAATTTTGTGCTATTGAAATTGCGCAAAGACTGGCCTTTCAAATACGCCGCACCGACGATTTCACCGCAATTATCTAATTTCAATATTACATCAGAATCTAAATGAGTTGTGCCTGCTTTTGATGAACCGAAATCTTTGAATACATTTAACGACGACAGTGCGGTAGGCAATGCGATTTTATTTTTGCGTGTGATGTATGTAGGCAGTGGCGTGTATTCACCAGAACCATCAAAGCTTTCATATGGCCAGAATATATGCGTACCATTTTCTTTGTCAATGCTAGATGACAATTCAACTGATGCTGTAATTGGCAATTCTGTCTTCTCAAACCTAAACAACCAGTAATCATTTACACTATTATTAAAAACACCATCAGGCGTTTCATCATCTATACGATTTGGATTTGTTGTTTGTCGAACAAAGAAGTGATCTGCTTTGTTGTATATAGAACCGGGCTGTGCGCCATCCGCTGCTAGATAGGTATCGTTAATCGCAACAGGTTTGGTGGACGACTGAACGTCTGCAATACTTGTATTCCAATACAAATCTTCAAGCTTGGCAAGTTCTGCATCTGTGAAGTATGTTTTGTTAATCAGTCCATTCGTCTGCACACCAGTCCATTCGTCATCAATAAAATATCCTCGACCTGGAAATGGGAATCTTAAAATCGTGCGGCCATCACACTTGAGAGATCCCTGCAATTCAACTTTAAATGTGTCTTCTCTATCTTGTTCCGATGTCTTGCACAACCAGGCACCTTGAATGCCATATCCACATCTATTGACGAAAATCTTATCAGCATCTTCATAATTTGCTGCAGCTGTTCCTTTGGTTAAAAATTCGCTTTCGTTGATTGGTAGTTCTGAATACTCTGCGTTCGTCAATCCTCTGTATACAAACTCGCCGGAAGGCCAGTAGAATAAATTACTGCCCGATTTGATATCTAGATTTACTGTATCAACTTTTGGAATATAATATCCCCCACTAATATAGTACAAATCAGTTCCTAGATATTTTGCAGTAGCCTCAAATTCATTGATTTTATTGCTATCGATGCCGTCTAGATTTATCGTCGCACTTGCTGCCATATTGGCAACGTCTTGCACATAGTCTGCAAGATTAAAGAACATCGGATTATCTATTACTACATCATATGCTCCCAGCTTATTGTAATATGGCTGCGCCTCTACATCCGTTGCACAAAAGTCTTTGACAAAGTCTACTGTAATGTCTTCATATGCAGTGCTTGGATTTTTGTCTTGATATGTTGAGGTGTCATACAGCTCCTGTATTACTATCTTGAAGTCATCTTTAACTGATGATAATTGAGGAAGACCTGCGAATGCACTTTGTTCGATTACCGTAGTTTGATATGTCGATGCTGTGTAATTTTTTAAAATGTATTCATAGAATAATCTTTCAATTGCTGCATTACTACCTGCAATATTGTATTTGATTTTGCTCTTCTTTGCATTTGCTCTTTGGCCTACATAATAGAGCGCAATATCTCTTAGCTTCTTGGAAAGCAAAGGAATTAAAATTTCGACATCATAAGGATCGTCTAAATTTGCATTCGCTAATTTTCTGAATGCTGGATCATCTTTAAAAATATATTGCAGTCTCTCAACTACTTGCTGATATTGTGATTTGAGAAGGTCTGCTGCAGTCTGAGTATCATAACGATTGCTGTACCAGCTGCTAAGATACTGTTCATAGACTTTCTTTGCAATGGTGCTGTTAGCATTCGGGTTTGCCGCAGACCATTCTAAAAATGTAAAAGGTCGATTATAATCCAATGGCACATCATCAACAACACCTTTCGCAAGATTGGCATTGTATTGGGTTTCAAACGATGTGGTTGTTTGTTGCGTTAGTCTTTTGAGAATCTCGGCCATTATCCATACTTACTCATCGATTATATTTAATCCTCGGTGCAGCTCGAGATTGAATAAGCTATCGAGTATCTGATTATCTCCATACCACTGGAATTCGGTTGAGGCACTTTCAGAAATAGTTGTATACCCATCGCTCCAGTTAATCAACCCTTCAACTTGATTGTTTGATGGTGTATCGATGTATGTATAGAAATTATAATAGGTTGTTAGCGGTGTTTTAAGACTAATGCTCGTAAGCGAATTGAGCGTATATGATGATAATGCACCAATTGCCTTTGGATAAAATAATTCATATTTTGTATTATTACTCTGTAGATATTCAATTACTATTGGCGTCCCGGCCGTAATAGTACTGGACATTGTTAATTTCGCACCAAGATTGTCTGTGCGGTCTTTGCCACAAACCTTACACACATCACCACAGCAATTCGAGCAACCAAAATTCTGATTGCATGGGCATTTTGCACCCCACACTTTTTTACGTGGACATGATGCTATATCCATTACTCTTGCGAGTCTTGAAGGATATGACAATCCAAAATCGTCAACGGGCATGTCTACTTGTTTCGCTAGACTTAAAAACTGTTGTAAGTTTGCTGTGTCTACATCGTGATGATTTTTGGCAAAATTTGATATTTTTTCCATGACCTTTTGGCCTGGATTTTCGGTATCGTCTGGAGTATCGCCAAGCAATACGCCAAGATAATTGTCAAAGAAATTTGTACTATTTTTGAGCACAGGTGCGTTGACGAAATCATTCATCAGGCATTTGAAATTTTCGCTTTCATTGAAGCGACGAAAGCTGTTGTATGATAATGGTTTTACGTCAAAATATGGAGAGTATGCAACAAAGTTCAACGTCGAATTAATTTTCTGTGGTGCGAAGTATACCGATGAAAACGAATTATAATTGACATCAAAAACTGCAGATGCCTGAATCCGAACATTCGATGCTGATAACAGAGTTTTTGCTATATTTCGTGTATACCCTCCTCTGTAGGTGTAACCATCATCGTCATATTTTTTAATTTGATTATTTGGTTCTTTGAATGTGAAATTTGATGTGATGTCTGTCGAACCACTTAGCACTTTAATGGTGACATTAATCGGTGTCACATCATATGGTAGAAACTTGACAATTCCTTGAGCACCATTAAGTGCGACAACATAAGGAATATTGCCGCCTTGCCAGTAAAACGGATTGTGTGTATTAATGCCGTCGATCGTTACGTTTATGCCTGTTACTGAATTTGCAGATAGAAACACTAATGTATTTGCTGTCACTCTACTATTTGTTGTATCACTAACATACTTTGATGCGATGATTCTAGTACCCGCCGTTACACTAGGCAAGTCATCACAAAACTTCGCTGTAACGGTAGCCGTAGTACCAATAAACGTATAATTAGAATCGGTGACGATACCCGACGCACTCGAATAAAAGACACTCGTTGGTGTGACTTCGATTCTTTTAACTGGAGTACCATCTTCGTCAGTAAATTTCCAAGTTGCGTTTAAATGCGACCATAATGTACCATCAAAATCATATGGTGCTGAATATGAATTTGCTGCATATAGGTCAATAGTATATGGTCCTGGTGAATTGGATGTTACGCTGATTGTTAGTGGTATAGCTATCCCTGCAGTGCCCGTCACTGACGGTGTCTTGAATGATATACTTTCTGGCAAATAATTAAAGACAGATAATGTTGTAGATGTTACTGTATCATTTTCGAGTAGCGTTACTTTATATACTCCTGGCTCCGAATAGGTTTTGCGATATGCGTTGTTTGGGCTAGAAGCAATAGTACCATCACCGAGAGACCAATTGGTCTTGCCTGAACTATCAGAGGAAAGGGTAAATTGGGTTATGGCTGCATATCCCGTTAACGCTGGTGTTATTGCTACAGTTGACATGATTAGTATTGAATAGCTCTAGATAGATTCGATGCAGTTTCGTTGATTCGAATTTTTGTTGATACGCCTGATTGGAAATATCCAAATTCAAAAAATTCCAAATTAAGTCTTGAAGTCACAAAGCGAGGCAATCCGTAAACCATTGACCAGGCGACCAAGCCAAGACCTTCTACTGAAATATTAGGATTGTCTGTTCTTTGTGTACGAATGCTCCCTACGCCAGGCACTGCCAGTATTTGATTATTGAGATCATATATGTCAATCGATTTACCGAGCTTCATATTTTTCCTTGCAAAATAGTCCTCGATGATGGCGGTAATGCCATTGATTATTGATGCATTGCTCACTCTTACATCTGGATTTTTATTTACAACTATTTCTGATGTGCCGATATCACTCATGGTAATATCCTGGCCATATAGTGGCACCCCGACATCGAAAGTGATATAGATCGGGTCAGCCATAACAGGCTCGACTGTATGTACCTTAATTTTCGAGTTTTGAATCGTGTTTAATACGAGTCTTTTTTGAGCCGGTGTAAGATATGAAGTATACGACGAACCAGTAATCTGACGTGGTACTGCGAAGATATACGCGTTGTTAAAGTTGCAAGCGTCTGCGAACATTACTTGATTGAATAGAACGCGACTTTCTCTCGATGGATCCAATACACCATACTCATAAATTCTCTTCATGTATGAATTGACAAATGTGTCGTTATCAACTACTACTGCATCTTGTAAAATGTTATAAAAGTTAGTATTGACATATGTTGTGAAGTCATCTTGAGTTACCAGACGATATTGCGAACGGTATGCTTTAGGTGCATTCTTGCGGATTTGGTCTACTGTCTCTGGTTCGCTAGAATAGGTAGATGGGTATGCATTATCAAACAGCAATCCTGTGTAAAGGGAATCACTTAAAACCGAATTGGTTTGCAATGTGCTCGAAAGAATGCTTTGGTAATTTTTTGAATTAAAAGGAACTAATCTACCGTCACCCAACGCCAATGCTCCCACTTCTCCTTCTTGACCTAATGTCGACAAATATATGATAGCGATTTTATCACCGCTATTCAATTGAACGCCATTTACCCCATCACCAAATTTTAATTCATACCTTTCATTTTCATTAAAACGAATTTCGTATTTTTTCGAGTTGGTGTTTTCTAGGTACAAGGAAGGAGTTTGTTCCCATAATGTCCACTGAGTTGTTCCTGATTGCTGTACGTATACGTGGATGTTAAAATGATCAACCTTAGTACCTGAGTCTGTTATTAGATAAACAATTTCATTAGCTTCCCCTGTTGCCTCGATAGTAGGATGTTCTCTGAATTTGCCTTGATAGAGTAACTGCTGCACAGATGGCTCTTCAAGAAATTCGAACCCAGATACGCTTTTGACAAAGCTTACATCTTTGGTAAATGAGTAATGTATATCACCTACAACATTGATATATGAATATCTTGGAATGGTGTATGCGCCAACGGGAATTGATGGGTTTGCACTCAGACTAAATCCAAGATTGGCACTATGATAACCTTGAGGATTGTAATCATTTAGCTTGACAATTCTATTCATGTTTTCATAAATGTCTGCTTCTGAAAACATGCCTTCTGTGGATGTTCTATTAAGATAAAACAACAACGAGCCAAATGCCATTGAGATGAAATCATTCAGCACAGCAAGGTTTGATCCTTCATGGTTCTGTTGGGTGAATAATCCAGATTCGTTAAGACGTTTCTTAAAAAGGTCTTTTAGGGAAACTGGATCAAATGCTGCGTAGCTATCACTCTTTAGTGGTAAAATAGCATCTCTTTGGATAATATTACTCATTGTAGTTATTTATTGAAAAAGTAAACCCCATCTTGTGTTGAAATGGTACCAAATAAGGTTATTTCTTTACTAAGCATTCGGACCTGAAATATTATGGTGATTTCGAATTGACTCGCCTCGATATTTGGATAGATGGAAACTTTTACAAGTCGAACTAATGGACCTTTCGTGGAAGCATCGCTAAGGTCATCAATACTGTTTTTGATGTAATGGCCTATTTCAGACGCTACTCGATCTGTTATAGGCTCAAATGTGTATTTCTTAAGATTCAATCCAAAATTTGGATACAGGTAAAGATCCCCAGGAGCACATGTAAATAAGTTCTTCAAGTACTCAATCACAGCCTCTTCGTCTGTGGCGATAGCGATATCAACATCATTAACCATCGACTGATCAAAATATAATGGATTACCTACTTTGGATTGCATTAGATCCAGTTTGATATCCACGTACTTATTGGACTTACGAACTGCCAATTCAGTGCTGCTCGTTTTGCGATCAAGTTCACGAATTTCGTTTTTGATGTTAAAATTTAATGCCATTATAAATAATTACCATAATAGACTAAATACATATATGAACAAATTTGATCAGATTTACGAATCAGCGTTAAATCGCTTCCAACAACATGGAATCCTCGAGGGGGATGTTGTTAAATTAAAATCCAATTGGAAAAAAAATCCCTTTTTTAAAGATATGGGATCCAATGTGATTCAAAAGCTAGATGAGCTTGGTACGGATGGCAAACGCATTCGGGTTTCTTCTATTGCCACCAAGCACAGTGGCATGGGTATGATTCGTGACGGTGTCGTCTTTGCTGACATCGTAGAAGAAGAGATGCCAGGATTATGGTACAATCCGGTTACAGTACCAATTGATGTTCTTGAATTCGTTGCGAATCAGAACGACTCGTTCCAGGTGCCTGTGCAAGGTCAGCCTAAAGATAAGCCAACACAAGCACAGTACACCGATTACTGAACTTAGAGAGCAGTCATGAGTTCAAGATAACATGCAGTTGCATTGATTTCTTGATCCATAACTAAGCTATGTTGAAAGAGATACTTGCTGACGATCAGCATACTATCTCTTTTCTTTTTTTCGTCATTAATTTCATACGCAGCATTGAATAGCCCACGAAGTAGCACACCATAATCATTGTTAAAATCAATTGATTTTGTAATTACATATTCACGAATTTCTGCAATGTTTTTCTTTTCCTGAATCATCTCTAAAACGACATTTGAGATGGTCTTTGTGGTATCAGCCGCCTGCTTTGTTGTGATTTTACCACCGATAATGGAATGCTCAATGACTCCAATAATTGTCCGAATATCTGGATAATGCCTTTTGACAGTTAAACCGATAAAGTTTTTCTGGTCGGTGTCGAGCGTAATATTTTCTTGTGAGAGAATAGATACTATTCGAGACAATACACCCTTAATTGGTGGAGTAAGGTCAAACCTCTGACATCTTGATTGTAGCGGCTTGCTGATCTTTGCCAAGCTATTGCATGTCAAAATAAATCGACAATTATCACTATGGGTCTCCATGACATTTCTCAAAATGTCTTGAGCGGACGAACCACTCCCTTTGGAAGACATCCCATCTGCTTCATCAAGAATGACAACCTTAATACCATCACCCAAAGACACTGTAGATGCAAAATCTTGTACCTTATTGCGAATAGTATCAATGCCGTTTTCGTCTGACGCATTGATGTAAAGCCTGTCACAACCAAGTTCATTAACAATAATTTTTGATAATGAAGTCTTGCCAATGCCAGGAGGGCCTGCAAAAAGTAAATGAGGAATAGATCCATTTTGAATATATTCTTCAAACTTTTCGCGCACCCCATCTTCCAGCACAATATCAGCCAAACGCTTAGGTCGATATTTCTCGATAAAAAGATCAGTAAATGTCATAATTATTTTCCGCTTGAACCAAGACCATTTTCTCCTCTGGCAGACTCTGCAGCAACATCAACAAATGACATATCAGCTGAAATGATCGGATAAAAGACAATTTGTGCAATTCGATCCCCTGCTTTGATGTGATATCCTTTCGACGAAAGATTATACAATTTGACACCCAAGTCTCCTCTGTATTGATTGTCAATAATTCCAAAGTGTGGTTGAACTGAATGCTTAAACCCGAGACCTGATCTTGCTTCAATTCTGAACCAGAATCCATCTTGAATCTCTGCCAATTTTAATCCCACAGGAACTACCGCATTGCCTACTTCACATTGACTTTCGATTTCTCCGTCTTGTGTTTCGGTCAACGATACGGTTGTTGGCGGAATGAATGTATCTTCAACAGCTGTCAAATCATATCCAGAATCACCATTATCTCTGAGAGTATAAAAACCAAAAGCCCCTTCATCAATATTAAAAATTTGATCTGGTGTGTCCTTTAATGTACTGCCGTTGTTGCGCTTAGGCAATTGAGCATTTTGGTGTGTTTTAATGAATTTTGCTTTAATCATAATCAATTAATGTTAATGCCTGTATAGAAAGACTGAATTGGTTTTTCGTAGATAGCTGAATTGTCTTCATGTTCAAACACTTCAACCTTTTCTACCCAACAACGATCTCCGTATTTTTCTTTGATATATTCAGCAGATACATTATAGCAGTACTCCGCAATTCTTTCGGCCCCAACTCCATTCAGCATAATTCGAATATCCAAAGCACCCACTTCCGCGAGCACTAAGAATTGATCAATGCACGGGTCGTCTGCCGCAACGCAGGTGGTATGATCGAACATATGTTGCAGCTTTTCCTTCAGCGGTTTCAAACCACCAAAATCAACACACCAATTCTTCTCATCAAGCTTAGTTGCACCAAACCAGAATTTCGCTGTAAGCCGATAGCCATGAAGCTTGCAACAATGGCTATGTGTGGCACGCCATTGCCTAAACGCACAACTACCAAGCTCAATTACTTTTGTTGAAACAAATTTGTTAGTGTGGGGTGTATGCATATTAATGGGTGTTGGTGTTTTGATATTCTTGGAGAAGAATACGATCCGTGCGTCCATTTTGTTCAGAAATATTTGGGTGATTAATGTTAATTCTTGATGCTGACATTGCTTTCAGTACTGAGATGATTTCTCCGACTCGTTCTACTGGGATTTGATAGGTCCCATAACCTTGTACTATTACTGGTATCATATAGATTAATATAAAACGTGGTGTAAGTAAAATCAAATGGAAGACGCCGATATCGATAAATTTTTACAAAATTTCGAACTAGAACAAAAACCAGCACCTACTCAAAAACAGAACCAGCCGGTAAAAATTGACCCAGAAAATCTCGAGGAATATATTACAGGCAAACTAGATGAGATAGCGCAGATAAGCATTGACAGCATTGAAGAAGTCAAAGACATAGCAATTCAATCCAATGATGGCGAAACCATTTCAGCATTGGCTTCTCTGATTACCGCAGCATCGAAGCAATTAGAACTGATGAGCAAGTTTGCACTCCAAAGTCGCAAAATCAAGAATGCAGAATCTATGCAAGCAAAAGACCATGCCTTAAAAGAAAAATTGCTCGAGCGCAAACACGAGCAACAAAAAGAACTTTTGGGTAATAGCAATTCAGGAGGAATGCATATGCAACAAAATAACTTTTACATCAACGCATCAAGAGAAGAAATCATGCAACAACTTACGAGCGACATTAACTCAAAAGTCGAAAAACAACCCCTTACTATTGATTTGACGGAAGATTGAATTAGATATATCCTAATTCATATTTGCGTCTCAAATCTGGCCACGAATCCTCAAATGTAATTCTGTTTGCTGCGAAGGTAGCTAGGGTTGATAATGACACGGTAGTTCCTGAGGACAGTGCCGTGAATTTAATTGTTCCACCATTTGCGAATAGTAATGCCACCGTTTGGTTATTGAGTGCGTTATTAAGCAAAAATTGTGCACCACCAAATGCGGAGAATGTCGTAGTACCGGCAACGATAGTAGCGGTAGGTGCATTGAAGAGAACACCAATGATGTTAGAACCATAGAATGAAGCACCGCCAACTACATTGAATTGTGCTAAAGTATTAGCACCACTCGCAACGCGCGATGATACCGAGATATTAAAAGGTGTAGTAGCCGATGCAGGGGTTGCTTGAAAATTAAATAATGCCATGAATATACTTATGGTATAAAGGAGCAATTTTTGAATCCTTTTTTATTGTGTGTTAGTTGTCAAGAAATTTGTTTTTGGATCTTTTGCATATTGATTCCTAATCCTGCGTCCATTGGATGGTAGAATATATTCTTATGATTAGTGAACAAAGGTTCCAAATATCTCCAGTAGTGCTTGCTCATGTGAAAGTGTATTTCTTCATAAGATCGCCAATCGAAGGAATTATAAACCTTAAGTGCCCAAACACGACGATCTGGATGAGACATTACTTTGGTATCTTTACGATCAAAGCATTCTGATAATGTTATTGATTCATACGGTTCAATAGTTTCTAGCAAGTCAAGCAACCCATGCTTGGCTGATAGAACTTTACAGTTATGGTAATTCTGCAAACAATATGTCTTGAATGTATTAAAGAATGTCGAATCACTATACATTTCATTTACAGTACATTTATAATCCTTTTTACGTTTGGAGCATGCAATTATACCTAATGTCTTTCCGATGATCTTATTGCCTTTGGCTAAATTTTTCTGCAGTGGTTGTAGATTAGCTATATTCTCATCTCTCGCATATTCTCGTCTTTTTATTATACCATCATATCCTTGTTTTTGCTTTGATTTATTGATTATATTTTTAATCTTTTGAGGATTGTTCTTATAACGCTCTACCCACTTTTGTTGATATGCATCATAATGTCGTTTTGTATTTGCTTTGCAATACTGCGAATTTCGTCCAGGATTTTTCCAGTTAGTAATATTTCTTCTAGGTATTCCTGTTTGCCTCTCTGCTTCAAGTAACCCTTTCTCTGAACAAATTTTAAGAGCTTCAAAGGCTTGGTCCCTTGTATATTTCTTGAACGTAGTTTGATCTAAGAGATTATTGATTTCATCATCCGTCATTCTTATATTTATGTGTAGTCGACAATTTAAATCAACAAAAAAAGAGAGCTGAAATTTCTCTCAGCTCTCTTCGTGTTATTGTGTGTTAGGATCTAGATTAGAGATACACCGACTGATTAGCAGGGCTAAATGCAGTGCTGAGGCCAGATACAATCACCATGTGGTAGTAGAGATTTGCACCGAATAGATTGTCGACAACGCCGTAACGTGTTAACATCGCCACACGTGGTGTGAAGTTATTCGGATCAATTGCTCTTTGCACCATCACTGGGATGTAAGGGCAGTACACAATACCAGTGTCATAGAACTCAGGGCCTTTATAGCCGAGGAGTGCGTATTCCACTGTGTCTGTGCGGTAACCAACTTGGATCTGTCCTTCAAAGCGAGTATCACGATAAACGTTGAAACGACCACCAACGGAACCGACTTTAGCGATACCAGTTGGTTGTGTGTTTACATTGCCGTTAATCATGTAAGGCTTGAATTCTTTGAGCATTTCAAGAATCGTACACACACGTGGTGTGGCGATAATGAAATTTGCAGCACCTCTACGGTTACGAATAGCGATACGGTTGGCTTCAACAAGAACCTTGTTATAGAAGTCAACACCGCGCTCAGCTAACCAACGACCGTCAGCAGAAGCTGGAGACCATGTGGAGTAACCTGCACCGGCACCTGCTTTGAGACAGACTTTGATCATACGAATAACCATTTCGCGGTCGATTTCGGCTTGGATTTCATACGACATTGCATTCGTAAGTTCCGAGTCGATATCAATACCGTTCATGTTCTTAAGATCTTGTTCGAGCTCAAGTGTCCATTTGGATGCCAAACGACGTGTGCCTGCTTCGACTGCAGTCTTTTCGATGCTAAGGGAAATTTGTGGGAAATTACCTTGTGCTTCGAAAACACCCAGTGCTGCAGCAAGACCACGGTCAGCAGCAAGAATACCGGACGTACCAAGAATACCAACACCAAGATCGGAGCTAAGAGCAGACGATCCTGTATAGTTAGTATTGAGGAAGTTATAACCAATTTCATTGTTTGCCGAAACGGAAGGCCATTGTGCTGCGTTGGCAGTATTGGTTCCATCAAGGCCCTGGGTTCCGTCGTATTTATAACGAAGAGCCCATGCTAATCCGACCGGACCACCCATTGGCTGCACACCAACGATTTCGTTAGTGATGAGCTCAGGGAAAGTACGACGAATCATCGGGATAAGGATTTTTGGAAGACGCGCGTCACCAGGGGCATATGTGTCAGCATTGCCGAAGTTTGGTTGAGCACCGTTATTAACCCCCGCTCCGTAAACAAAAGAACTTTGTGTGGAGTTACCTGCGGCTATGTTAGCTTCGGTAAGGCACCATTTTTCTTGGTTTTCGAGAAGGATTGCGGTGCTAAGACGAACATAGTCCTCTTCAATCGGGCGAACGCTCGATGAAGAATAATCCAAAACTGGTCCCCATTTATTAAGCAGCTGAGCTGCACGATCCTCATTGATGAGGTTTGGTGATGATGTAATATGTTTATTCATATTATTAGTTTTGTGTTTTTATGTTGGTAATAGTGTGTCACTCTTGAACGCTACCATAACGTTTAGAGTCATTTCTTTTTAATTCGCTAATGTATGACAAAACAGCACTGCCGTTTTCTTTGTCTGGAGTAAACGAATTAAGATTCTCCGCTTCATCGCTTCTCTTCTCTGTGACTAAGCGATCAACATTACTCCGTCTGCGCAGTTCCTTTGCATGCTCGGATACTACTTGGCGGCGATCATTTTCTTCCTGATCATAGAGGGATGCGACATAATCAAAATTCTCTTTGATATACGATTCACTCTTGCTATTGAAGAAATTGGTTAAATAAGCAGCTTTGAATTCTGGTAAGCTATTCACTTTTTCGTTGACTAGTAAAGTAGCTTTTGTTTTTTCTGCTTGTTCTGAAATTACTTGGTTTTTCTTTTGTAAGCCAACAACTTGTTCTTCGAGTTGTTTGATTCTGCTTACACCGTCTTTGACTGCCTCTACAACGACTTCATTTTCATAGATATCATTGATAGCAAAAAGCTTGCGTGCTTCTGATAGAATATTGCGCGCGAATGTTTCTTTCGCTGCTTCTTGGAGTTGTTTAGCAGGCATTGCCTTTTCCAATTGAAGGTCAAGATATTTGGAAATTTGTACTCTCAATTCGTCACGAAGAACTGTAGACTGTTTCTTGAGTAGCTTTTCATAACTCTCTTTGATTTGAATTAGCTTATCAATATGATCGCTCTCCATCGTTTCGAGTGCAAGTTGAAGCTTTCTTGCTCTATCCGAATCTAGCTTTTCAACAAGAGATTGAAGAGCCGAAGCGTGTTCATTATCTTGTCTATCCAAAGCTACTTGTACTGCAGCGGCAACTTTTTCGGAAACAAGTTGGTCAACCTCAGCCGTAAAGCCTTGTTCGATAGTCTTTAAGGTATCTTCGTTAAGATATTCCTTAGTGGCTTCTTTGATAATATCTAATATTTTCATTGGAATTATTTAGTGAAAAACGAACGCTCAACTTTGCGATATTCATTATCAAATTTAATGCGTAGTTTTTCTTTGACAATTTTCTTTAAGAATTTGTCGGCTTGTGCGTAGTTTTTGACGAGCAAACTAGCATTAAAATTATCGATGTGTTTACCGATTTGCATAATTAAAAAATACTTACCCTAATTTCATTACATCTGTCTTAGTGATGTGAGAAATTTTTGAATTTGTTCTTGAATAAATGAGTTTGCGTCTCTTTTTGGTAGAGTTGCAATACTTTTATTAAGTTGTTTGTACATCAGGTCCATACACTCTTTACACTCACCATTAGAATCTAGCATCCATGTTTTTGATTCTAATACGCCTTCAACGAATGCACTATGCACTGATGGGTCGCTAACTACATCTACACAAATAAGATGAAAATTGGAAACACGATTTCCTTTGGTGCCATCTGTCTCCGCAAGAGTTCCTAGTGCTCTAGATGATACTCCCAATTTAACCCCATTCAAAAGAAGACCTTTAACCAAGTCTCCCATAGGCACCCCTGTGAGAATTTTGGACTTGCCGTACCAAATATTTCCATCACGGCGAAATGATACGATATTATGGCAAGCTCTTTCAGGATTAATCTCGGCAGATGTTGGGTGATTTAGTTCACCAATTGCTCTGCCTGTCTTGATCATTTGTTCTGTATATCTTTGAACCTCGTCATCCATCTCCTGTTCCGAGTAAATTCTTCCATTTCTGTTTTCTTGTTCAGCCATAAGATACGGCCCTTCAATATACATTTCTCTGGTGGAATCTTTGTTCGATTCTTTAAGATGATATTGAATATCAAATGGTTTATTAATCAATAATTTTAATCCTGGCATAATATATATTTATTTAATTTATGTTAGTTATCCGATAAAGAATGGGGCGATTGTCGGACCTTCGCCTCCTTTTAGTAGTAATTCTTCAAGTGCGACTTTTTCTTTTTCACCCTGATCGCCGATATTAGCAACAAGCGAGCCGCTGCCGTATAATGTAATGCCTGAGAATTTGCCTCTAATATATCCTAATGCTATTTTCGTCAATGCTGTAGCATATTCAAATACCCACTTTTCATCAATGACATCTTCTACTCTTTTCTCCATGTAACATCCAATAGCAGCACAATATCTACTATTTGGTGATGGTTCAGGAATAAGCTTTAGCAATTGTGTTTTGCGATCAAATCGGATATAGACGTTGCGTGCTAATACTCTATTAGTCAAATCAACCCACTGTCTTAAAATCTCATAAGAGATAAGATCAAATCCTGTGTGTTGAATATGGCTAAATTGCGAAGTCTGGCCAAATACTCGTTGAGCAATTGCATAGTCAATATTGAATAGAATATTTGTATTAGTGAAGCTACCTGCTTCGAAGCTTACAACACTCGTGATTTTGCGATAGTCCTCCAAGCTATAATCATATCTTCCTGTTGTTGTTACAGAGGATAATCCTGTAGCTTCCGTAGTGCTTGTGCTATAGAATGTCACCGCAACTGGCAATTTAGTAGGCATATACTGACAGCAGCTTGCCGCTTGATATGACATATTAAAGATCTTATTATTGACAAGATCAAATGTACCAAAGATTGCATTCGGATATGGTTTAGCACTTAAGAAATTAAACGTTGCTGGAATAAATCCTTCTGAGTTGAGTTCTGTATCGCATATGCGTGCAGTGATGTAATTGCCGTTATTTGATGTGATGGCAATAGTATTTTCTGTCAATTCACATGTTGGTAGATTACTAATAGTAATATGTGATGCTTTGGTTACGTCATATCCCCATAATGCTGTAAGTGGTGGGGTTGGACAACCAGATGGTATATTGTATGCACTTCCCGAATAAATGGTTACATTTCCTCCTGATACACTAATCAAACCAGTAACATTAGAATATAATGTATTTGGTGTATAGCTCGATATTGAGCTAACAACAACTCTATCAGTATCAGATACAGCAAAGTTCCATGAAGATAGAGGTGTTAGTGTAACAATATTACCTGATGTCGATGTAGCTCCTGCTTGTGCGTATGATACCGCACTTCCAAGATATGTAGTAGTGACTGCAGTGCCTGTAACTACCGCAAATGTGCAATATCCTCTTTCGATATCATTTATCTCATAATCTGAATTAGTATCTTGCAGGCACATATTGCCTGTCAAAAGTGTATCTAATTTAACACCAACTCCAGGTATGTATAAATTACTATCAAATACTAGATACTCTTCTGTGTACCCAGCATATCGAGTATACATCTCTACGGCTCTATCTATAAAGTCCGCTAATTGAGAATCTGTTACTTCTACGGTTACCGCTGGATAGCCTAGTGCCTTTTTAATGCGTAAAGCCAGGTTTGCATATGATTCGATCTTACTATTAAGATAAGTCGAACCATGATATCCTGTAGGTAGAACTGATGAAATGCAAGGTACTTGGCTCATAATTATGCTGGAGTTTCTTCAGGCGGTGCTGCTGGGGTTTCTTCAGGAGGCGCCGGTGCTTCTTCTGGTGGTGCGCTAAATGATGGGGGCAACTCTGATCCACCACCGGCACCACTAGGAGGTGATTCGGGTGGCGTAATCCCTGCTGATGCATTTGCTGCAGCCATTTCATCTCTCCAGCTAGGTCCTTGTGATCCAATTTGATCCAATTCCCATGTAAACGCTTTATCCTTACGCAACAGTGCGCGATTTTCAAGAATCTTTTCTGGTGTCCATTTCAAGACGTCCATCATTAGTAATGTCGGCGAAATGTTCGCATTACCAGAAATATCACCGTATGTCTTGTACAATAATTCGAGATACTGCAGATCTCTCATCATCTTGAAGTTTCGAGGCGCGTTGAATTCTGGTTGGAAATCAAATTCACGAATCTTGTATAATTTCCACAATCCTCTCAATTTGAGATGTGTGATGAATCCTTGCTTAATCCCTTCCGCGAATTGCCTTTGAATGCGCATAATGAATTGTGCCATGCTTAATTCTTCTGCGGTAATTTCTTTGCCGTCTCGCATGGTCGTTTCTGGATTCATTCTATTCAAAGGAATCTTCATCGACCGATATAGCTTCTTGACGAAGTAGTTTAAGTCATCTAGTTGGCCTAAATTTTGCCCAGCAGGAACTGTTTCAACATCCGAACCTTCGCCACCAGATGATCTTGCAAACCAATAACTGTCAAGCATTGACTGTGGGTCATATACATTCTTAAATCCACCTTGTCCTGGTGTTCTCTTTTCCCAGAACTTTCTCATCGCTTGTTGCACAATTTGTTCTGCTTGCGCGGGGGGTGCATTACCTGTATAGATCTTAAATTTAAGACGCTCTGGCGCACGAACAAGACGATATATAACGATAGCATCTTCGATCATGCTTAATTGCAAATAAGCTCTTTTTGATTTTTCAAGATAAGGTACTTTGAATAATCTGTCTCTATCCCATACACCCGAATGAATGTATACCACTTGCTGTTTTTGCATTGGTACTAATTCTTCTGTCGTTGGTGTTTGACTCGTAAATGATACTCTATTAAAGATCCCAGGATGCACCGTCGTTTCATTATACTTTCTTAAAATGAAATGGCTTAAATCCTCATTTTGAACGTTAAAATATACTGGCTCTATTAATTCAGTAGGAACGTTAACAACTCCTAAGACGCCTAGTTCTGGATTTTTGTCAGAGATAACGTTTTCAAAGAATAGTTCACCTTCAATAAAGAATTGACGGAAATATTCCCACCCTTTATTTTTTAATCCAAAAACAGAAACATAATGTTCAAACTCTTTTGTAATTTCGCTTCTTGCTGTTTGATTATATTTGCCTGCTTCAATTCTTAAATTGATTAGTTTGCCATTTTCATCTTCGTTAAGAATTTCATCACATATAATATCTAGACAATCAGATAGCTCTGAATAATCCGACATGCGTCGATATTCATTAATGCGATTGATTTTATTCTCATCTAGAGGTGCGTAAATCAATGAATGATAACCCTTATCGGTCATCATATTATCATATCCCATCGGATTGTTTACCGAATTGCGAGACACGGATAGTCTGCGAATAATTTCATCGCGTCTACCACTCGCAGCTTCGAACGCTTTGTATTTAGGATTGGTATCTTCTACTTTTCTCGAAGCTGTGTATGGCAATGAACCCAAGATACGATGAGTCCAACTTTGCGGCATTGTCGATGGCATATTAATTGTATTTATTTGACATATACAATATTTCCATCTATATTGCGCATACTATATTAAAAATCCCGATTAGTCTTATACTGGCTCTGGAGTTGGCTCTGGAGTTGGTGGGGAATTTTTTGCATCGATCCATGCTTGAAGAGGTGCTACTGCGTTAATAACTGCTTGGAATGCAATGGCAACTTCGGGTACTTCGCTCACGGCAGAAAATAAGTCGTCGGTTTGCACCATTTGCATTAAATTAGTCGATCCTAGTTCACCCGTAGCAGAAGACATAGGCAAACAGGCAATTTTGACTGTTCCGTTTGTAGTTGATGGGCAAAAAATTGCAAGATTGTAAATCCACAAAATATCAAATGTTTTTGCTGGAATTAGTGGAGTTTGAATTATTTCTGGAATTGGTATTGGCATAATTATATTTATAGTTATAATGTCTAAATCTTCGTGATTTATATTATTCTCGGATGAGTCACTTCCTGTACCAATCCGGTGCCTGAATCAGTTAATACAAGATTATTACGTACATCTTGTCTTGCACGGATGAGAGGAGTATAAAAAGCTAGAGAGGATGGACAGATTTTGGATGGTTTGAATCCTCTTGCCAGAGATGCGATTTCTTCAGCAGTCAAAACTGTATTCCAGACCCCGACTTCCGCAACATCGCCATTTGCAAAAGAATCAAGTCCGCCAGTTCTCCTAGCTCCTATTGCTGTTCTAAACAAAGGTTGTACTGTTCCGACAAGAACAAACGTACCTACGGGCGATGCAACTCCATTTAAATAAGCGGTTCTTGCACTTATAGAGTTATGAACACATGCAATATGTTGCCAGTTTCCAAGTGTTGCAGAAATTGTTGCAGTAGTTGCAATTCCTGATTGGAAGTTGTCATCTCTCATAGAAGTGACACATTGGCCACTTGTGTTTATTCCGAGGAGAACGTGTGTCGCGCCAATAGCCGAAGTAAAAGTTACTGCTTGCCCTTGGAATACTAAAGGTCGAAACCAACAAGCAATGGTCAACGGAACCGATACTACCGGGGAGATATTATATTTACCAAAGCATTTGCGCCATTAAATGAAAGTGCCATAATAATTTATTAAATATTTGTTCTAACTTCTACTGTTAATAGTTGAGCCGAATCTACTAATGTATCAGCAACATTACTGCTTTCTCTGAATATTCTTAATGCATATGCATCTCCCGGAGCTAAACTATCAATTGATGGCAATGTGATTGTTCCTGTCATAGTTGTTTGATTAGCAGTTCCAGAAACAGTTACATCTATTCCCGCAGATGCTGCATATGAAGTTGATGATAATTTTTTAATTTGCGCTCCCCAACGGCATGAACCAGATGTTGCGGTAATTGTAGAGAATTGCGTTCTAATTAGTAATCCATTTGCTAAAACTGCATTATCAGGAATTACACTAATAAATCTTGCTTCTCTGATTGGACTTCCTGCTGCAAATTGTAGAACTCCTACGTTATCAAAATTTCGTGTATTCAATGTTGCGAAATTTGCAGAAACTGGATGATTTTCCAATGCGGTAAAAGTTGCAATTGTTCTAGTCGTGTTTACTGGAACAAAAGCAGTACCATCGAATAATTTTAATGAATTAAAAGTTGAATTATAATAAACATCTCCTGCGGAATTTACAGTCGGATCGGTTGATATACCTGCGAAATTAACTGAACCATTAGTTTTAATAGACATTCTCGTTGCGGTCAGAGTTTGAAATTCAATATTTCTCCAAGTTGCGCTTCCCGGAGAAGTTTCTGCTCCAATGATATTATTACCTGCGGAAGATTTGAACACTAATCTTTCATATGTTGTAGAATTTGTAAATGTTCTGTAAATTGAAAATGTTTGTGCATTCGTTCCATTTCTAACACCAAATGCATTATTTGCGTCCCACATCAGTTTATTGTTATTTCCAAGACATAAATGACCTGGATTGCCACTTTGGTCAAATACGACGAATTCACCAGAGCCTCCATTTCCTGCTAATGTCCAACGCGGACCTGAAATCAAATCCGCCCCAGCATTAGGATTAGTTATAACTAATCTAGTAGGAAGGTTGAGCCAACCATTATTAATAAATTCTGCCACATGCTGTAGACTACTTCCATATATAAATTTCATGCCTTGCATAGAAGACAGCACTGCGGCACTAGATCTCGTAGTGTCTCTCACTACAAAACTATTTGTATTATCTGTTAATCTAGCATTTGCGGGAATAATTATATTTCCAGATTTTGCAATTCTAAAAAGAGATGCGCCACCTATTGATAAGTTAAGTAAAGAAGAGTTTGCATTACTTGATAAATCTGTAACATTTAAACTAAATGACACTGGTGTTCCAGAAGTATTCCATGTTTGAGTGATATTTAATGCAGGATCAGATAATCCACTCGATCCTGCGTGAATGGTATCATTAATATGTAATTTTCCAACCGGAGTAGTTGTTCCAATTCCTAATTGACCAAACCTAGAAAACTTCATTCCAGTTACGTTATTTGTTTTAAAATCTAAATCGAAATTTGAATTAGTTCCTAGTGTCAATGAAGAATTTGTGTCATTGCCTCCATTTAAAATATAATTTCCGCTATTCGCAGTTACTGTAGCATACGTAGAATTCCAGTTAGCACTATTGGCTGTTAATGTTGTATATGAAGTATTCCAATTAGCACTATTCGCAATAACTACAGCATCAACTGCAGCATTACCACTGCCAGATCCCCACGATGCGCTGTTTGCCGTTACTGTAGCATATGTCGAATTCCAATTAGCACTGTTTGCAGTCAGAGTAGTATATGAAGTATTCCAATTAGCACTATTCGCTGTCACTGCTGCATTGACTGCTGCATTGCCGCGGCCTGATCCCCATGAGGCACTATTGGCTGTTACTGTAGCATATGTAGAATTCCAATTGGCACTGTTCGCAATTAATATTGTATTAGCACTCTTAAGATCTATCCATGCAAATCCGTCATAGAACTTTAAAGTAGTTTGAGCAGAATCAAAATACACATCTCCCGACGAAGGAAGAGATGGTTCAACGGCTAAAGGGTTAAGATTAATCGCCCCTGTGGATTTGATACGGAATACTTCATTCAATACATTTTGTGTAGCACTATTACTTGGAACAGTGCTTGCATTTGTGGTACGGAATCTGATATCTCCTCCTAGTGCATTTCCAGTGCTTTGAGAACCATCAATTGAGAATAATGAGCCTGCGGCATTTGCAGAACTTGTTGCACTTTGTGTGGAAATTGTTTGCGGAAACGGAGATGCGGCATCCACTGGACCAAGGCACAAGTTGTCCAGGGATCTAGGCCGCATTTGAACACGGGCAGTATTTCCCATTACAAAGAGTGCAGTAGAATCTATCGCGTTTGATCCTTCAATTCTAAACTGCGAACCACGGTAAGCTAGTATAGTAGCTCCTGGCGTGTAGAAAAACCCGTTAGGATTAGTCCCGTAGAAAGCTATTTGTGGGGGTCCGCTAGTGCCTGCTTTGATTCTAAAAACTTCTGTTAAAGGGTTTTGAGCAGCAGAGGAAACCCCCCCAGGTGCTACCCGGAAAATGATGTCACCTCCAGCACCCGTCCCGGTTCCTTGCGAACCGTCAATAGTAAATGCTGAACCTGGACTGTTAGTCGTTCCTGCTGCAACAGATTGGACCGAAATTGTTTGAGGGTTTATGGCAGACGTATCGGTAGTTCCTAAGCATAAATTATGCGCTGATCTGCGGCGTAAGAATAGATCTGCCGCCCCATGCACTTGGGTCGTCGACGACCATCTTAACGCATAGTCGTTTCTAATTGTGAGACCGTTTGCATTGTGTAATATGTTGCCCCCGACATCCAAAGTGTTTACAAAGGTGCTGCCGTTATTTTGCGATATCTGCACGCCACCGATATTTATCAAATGCCCATTGGTTGTGCTGTGTCTGATAGATAGTAGGTTGGTCCACGCGCCTGAATTTGTACGAAAACGGAAAATAGCAGTTGAGTCAGGTTCGCCTGGGGCCGAGTTACTCTGCAGAAAAAGCTCTGCGTCCACTGGTCTGCTCGCCGAAACTGCAGAAACACCCGAAACGGTAGTATTCCACCCAGTCGTTGTAAATCTTAATGCTGGTGATGTATATTGAACAGCCGACGTTGCCGGTGTTAGTGTCCGTAGAGTAATAAATGTACCATAGACTGCAGTTACTGTCGTTTGCAAAGTCAAACCACCAATTGCTGTTATAGAAGTGCCTAATACGGATGAACCTGATACTGCTCCAAAAACATTTCCATTTTTAAATTGAATTTCTGTTCCTGTTCCTGCTGGGAACCACGATGAGCTGTTTGCAGTCAGAGTAGTATATGAAGTATTCCAATTAGCACTGTTCGTCGTTACTGCCGCGTTAACTGCAGCATTACCACTGCCAGATCCCCATGAGGCACTATTGGCTGTTACTGTAGCATATGTAGAATTCCAATTGGCACTGTTTGCAGTCAGAGTAGTATATGAAGTATTCCAATTAGCACTATTAGACGTAACTGCGGCGTTGACGGATGTGTTGCCACTGCCAGATCCCCATGATGCGCTGTTTGCTGTTATGGTAGTATACGAAGTGTCCCAGTTGGCACTATTAGTATTCACTGTGCTGGTAGTAGAATTCCAGCTGGCACTATTTGCATTAACAACATTTGTAGTGTTATTCCAACTGGCACTATTTGATGTCAGTATTGTATACGAAGATCCCCAGTTGGCACTATTAGTATTCACTGTGCTGGTTGTAGAATTCCAGCTGGCACTATTTGCTGTCAGTATTGTATACGAAGTGTTCCAGTTGGAGCTATTCGCATTCACGGTGCTGGTAGTAGAATTCCAGCTGGCACTATTTGCATTAACAACATTTGTAGTGTTATTCCAATTTCCACTGTTTACTGTTAATGTAGTGTAAGCAGCATTCCAACTAGCACTATTGGCTATAACTGTAACCGTAGTATTATTCCAACTAGCACTATTGGCTGTTAGTGTAGTGTACGCAGCATTCCAACTTGCTGTGTTATTTTGTGATGCAAATATCAGTGACAAATCAACGCCCGCTGATAATATTTTACCCGACGTGCTAATAGAAACACCAGATATTGTATTTCCAAAGAACGCCCCGCTCAGCGCGTTAAAATAGTTTCTTACGATAAATGCTTTGTCATATCCAGCCATTTTTTTATTAAAAGCTACTTATACATACCGGATCATTATACATAATGTTTTAGTCTAATGCCTTTAAATTCTTTTGTCGAAAGAACATTCTGTGTGGTTGATGCTTTTAATATGACTGCGGCGGATGAAATAACAGCATCATATGAAATAAATGGAGTTGATGTATACACAATCGAATATTCAATTAAATCGACAGCAGTATTTGATGGATGCACAATTAGTGATGAAAAATATAAATCGTTGGTAGACAAGTCTTTAACTTCGATTTCATATTTTATAGCACCGATAGACGATAGTGCAAATGCATCTAATACATCCCCTGCACTTAAATTTTTGGCATAAATGACATCAGCTACATTGTCGTTTATATTGATATAGTCGTTTACTGATGCACCATTGCCAGTGGCGAACATGAATATTTTACCATTTTTGAGATACACCGTATCCCCCTTATGAATATTCACAGAACCTAATTCATATGTTATGAAACCAGTAAGAGTATTATAATTGGAGTTAAAATTATCAAAGGGCGTATCGGTGATATCAGCACTTATGCTTGACACTAATAAGGATAGATTGAGAATGCTTGCTGATACTGCGGTGATCGAAGTTATAAAGGATCCAATAGAAGCGTTTATTTGGTCAGTGAGCAACCATGATGCACTATTGCTTGATAATATTGTGAACGAATTTTGCCACGATGCACTATTGGTATATACTACAGTCTGTGTGCTAGTATATGCCGCAGTCAGCGCCTCTAGCGCAGAAACTCTTCGTGTTAAAAATAGTGTCATCTCTTAAAGAAATTAGTGCGTGTTCCTTTGAATGTTTTATTCGTCATCGATCCTGATGCTGAATATGCTGACAATGTCACTGTCACTCCGTTGGAGTAAACGCCATATTCAACTAACGGAGATCCTGATGTGTAAGTTAATGCATACTCTAATATTGATGAATCTGTGTTTGATGCTATAACTACGAGTTCTGAGTATTGTGATGCGCTCAGTGCGAGGTCATCTACTTGCATTGTATATTTGGCTGTATTGAATGATGACAGATTAAACGCATTTACAGTGCCATAATTTGATATATTTGTGATGTATATTGGTTGTATTGGATATGGATTTATCTCAAGATAATCTGCAGACAGTGTACCACTACTGGTTGTTAATAAAAATATACGACCGTTTGCGAGCTTAACTGTATCGCCTCTGCTGACATTGGCTGTGCTATATTCGTATGTTATAAAATCACCAAGAACGCTATATGTGGAATTATAATGATGATATTCTAAGGCACCGAGAGACGCGGATAGAGAAATTACATCTGCACTAAGCTGGGCTAATGCTGCATTTGGTGTATTTGTGCTTGTTAAGGTATATGCGGATATCTGTATCAATGTAGCCGAATTTGCTAATGACAATGCATATGCATTATTCCAACTAGCACTATTTGCTGATATTATACTATATGTTGCATTCCAATTCGCACTGTTTGCTGTTACTGTGTTTTGAGTAGATGTGTACCCCGCAGTTAGTGCCTCCAATGCAATTACTCTTCCTGCTAAATCGTCGCAATTGACATTAAAGATTACAGCACCACCATATTCTGTTTGTGCATATGGTGGTTGATATGGGATATAATTTTCATAATCATTTGTGCCTGATGGATATGGATTATACGTTTCAAGAACGCTATCAATGGATAGCCTAGAGCAACCACATTTCGATGTTGCTATTATATCGAATATGCCTTCTGTGTCTGGTATATACGGCAGTGTAAAATCAATTGTATTGCCTACTGAATTGATCGTATATGCTGATATAGGAATTGCGTAGAACGGTGGGCATTCGCTTGATGTAATTGACGTTGTTACTGACGGGTTCTCAGAGCATACGTTAATTGCAGAGGTTGCACTAGTATCTGGAAATAGATTGTAATAATTGTATGCAGATGTGGGGAACATCCCCGGTGTTGCACTTATGTATAGATTTGATGTAAAGTCTAAGTTTTGTCCTGTGATTTGGAAATTATACTTGGTTAACCCAAGGTTCATTGCAAATGGTGACAAGCATCTAAGTTTAGGTACACCCTTAATAGAGAATGTAATCTTGTTGTCTTCTGTCGCGTTGATTGATTTTTCAAATGATTGGATATCGAGGAAGCAATTGTTCATCGATGTAACAGATATCATATTTGTAACCACCTTACAAATATGCCCTTCATCTCCTATAGGTGCTTTAAATAAATAGCCCTCAATTGTAAATGAAGTGTCGAATCCAGTCCGAAATGTTGAATTGTCTGGAACGTCCAGTTCTTGGTTAATCGAGATTTCTCCGGTCCATGTAACCTTTGTTCTTAATGTTTGTTTTGTACTTGGGTCTACAACATCGATGTAGATATATGGATCTGTATACGGAACCCAGTTACTCATCAATTGAAGCATGTCTTGAGTGCTCTTTGTGATTACAGACATCCCCATCTGAACATTCACAGGTACTGGTTGCCTTCTTTGTTTGTATGTACCCGAATCGTTAACGTAAAAACTTTTATCTATTTTATTTTCAACCCTTGTCGAATCTCTCGAAATGCTTTTAATATACACCGCAATTGTCGGCATATTCACTGGATTTGGATTTTTGTTTAAAATGTCATAGATCATTCTCTTTTTGGGAGAATATACAAAATTGGCATGTATATGATCTTGTGCGACTCTGTCTTTATTATAGCGCTTAATAATAACGTCATTAAATGCGTCAATAAATTGAACAATCAAATCCTCTATTTCAAAATTGTAAGTATAGTCGCGCATTCTGTGATAAATATATTTACCGATGGCCTTTACTTTCAATCCTCAAGACGAGCCCTTTTCATTTAATCCAAACGATTCAGACACTCCTTATTCGTATATTCCATCGTGTGCATCCCAACCAACCAATGATCAATTGACATATGGCAGTTGGTTGAAAGATATCATAAACCTATATGGTGTGATGATTCGGTATTATCCTTATAAACTTGAACTAGAACAAATGAACACTCTGTTCGGGGAGGATTTGATGGCTGGATTTGGTGACGATACTACCTTCAGAGCGTATGTCGAAATAACCAAGAACAGTAATGTATTGAGCAAGTTCGGTATAAAGACATCGGCGGAAGTGAGCGTCGCCATTCCATTTGATGTTTGGGATACATACTTCCCTAATGATGAACCAAAAACAGGAGATGTGTTTGTAGTAGTTAATACGGGGTGTGGTCGTAAGGGCCAAAGAACCGCCGAAGTATTTGAAGTCACACAGCGTTACGATCGTAAGAATGCTGCTGGTGATTTCCTCGGCAGACATTATGGTTGGTTTCTCGAGGCGAATAGATTTGAATATGCATATGAACCGGGTGCACCACCTGAAGCCGAAAACCCAGATGTTTCTGACGAAGAAATATTCGGCAGATTATCGGGCAGCACTAATCCTGCGTCGCCAGTGCCGGCGAAGGTATATGATGGTAGCGTCGAGGCGATTTCAGAGACCATTAAACCATATACAGACAATAGAGATTCTGTATTTGGCAATTACTAAGCAATAAAAAAGGGGAGCTTTGGGCTCCCCTTAATTAATTTTTATTGTGCTTCTTTATATTGTCGAGCAAACTCGTAAACATGCATTCGAAGCGCTTTAACCATTTTTTCTTCTAGATTTCGAATAAATCCTTGATCTTCGGAGATCATATTGTGATTAAAGAATTCTTCAGCCAATTGATTAATGAACTTTTCACTAAATCTGATTTGCTGTGGATATCTGGTGACAACTGTTGCCTTGTACGTCTTAAGATTTTCTCCAATCGAATTGGCGAAGTTTTGGAAGGAATCAAACGCAACCCCCATTTCTTCTGCACTTGGTGCTTTGTCTGTGCGACCGCTGCTATCACCGCCATAATCAGCACCACCTGGCTTTGATTTGCGTGCTCTAGATAGCCCTGTCTTTTGTAATCCTTTCAATCCTGCCGCGACTGCATTATATGCATCGTCAGCCACCTCATCAGAAACACCTGCTAATGGGTGCGGTCCTCTTGGGTCATCGACTTCCCTTTCTTCATCTCTTGAATCGATCCAGCTGCGAACGCGACGAAGAACATCAGATTCACTCTTGATGCCGATAGCAAATAGAGTCTCTGCTTTATCTTTCACCTTTTGTTCGACCTTTGCTGCTGGCACTTCTGGAATGTCTAATTTAACCTTAGTAGCAAATTCATCCTCCTTGTCAGCCGGTTCTGGTAGATCTGGCCCACCTTCTTCATCTTCGGTGTCTTCGACATCACCCTTTTCAAATTTATAAATAGAAATAATTGCGTCAGGTGTTAATTCATAGTCGCTTGCCAATTCTACTGATAACTCTTGGAATGATCTTGGGTCGTCGGATACAGCGTCAAGTGTTGCTACCAAGTCTTCTACTTGTGCTGGAGAAAGATTATGGTTAGGTGAGACTGCTCTTTTTGTTGCCATTGTCTTGCGAACCATTTGGGCGATTTCCGCCTTATCTGGTTCGACGTCACTCCATTCTCTTTCTTGTGGCTTTGGTGCTTTTGTTGGTTTACCTTCTTTGACTTTTGCGATAAACCGATTCAATTGATTGTCGTGTAACTTTTCACCAGACGCTTCTAATTCAGATCGCACTGTTGCGTCGCGTCTGATAACACGTCTAAGATCTGAATCGGATAATGTAGAATTTTGTGCAATAACGTCTCTAATTGCAGTATCCAATCCTCCTGCAATCTGCGCCATTTCATCCATTATATCATCATGAGATGATGTGTTTTCTTTTAAAATTTTATAAAGTTTTTGCAAGTCCATGGATTTATTTACCAATATATTTCATTTTTAGGAAAGGCTGCGCAATAATTCATCCTTTTCAAATGGAGAAAGTGTATCTTCTGCATCAGTATCTTCGCTGAAACTAATCAAAGAACCATCTTCATCCCCAAAAGCGTTGCCGTTTGGTTTGATGTAAAGAGCTGCTAATTCTAGTCTTTCAGACCTATCTCCAAAAATTTCAATCATAGCAGGGCAATCTTCTGTTGGAAATACTTTGCCTTTTTTCTGCACATAATCTACATTAAACGCTTTAAGAAATTGGTCAATTTCTGTTCGATATTCAAGATCAACGTCTCTATTATCTTTCGGCTCAACTGGAATTGGTGATGTATTCGAGATCGGCAAAAAGAAAATAACATCATAATGCTTCAATGCTTCTCTTGTTTGAATGATTGTCGCAGTAACATCATTTCCGGTTACACCTCCAAGGCCCTTAGCAGCAAGCCAACACGTGTATGCTAGATTGTCAATGACACATCTATCATGGATACAAAATTCTTCGTCTTTGTTGCTTTCTGCTTGCTCACACAGTGCTTCTAAAATAACATGCTGACTATCTCTATCTCCTGTGCGATTGATATTAAGATTTTTTTCTTTGATAATATCCCTATATGTTTTTTCTGGTCTTTTATACATAGGCCATCTATTCAAAAAGTCATTAATAAATGTACTTTTACCTGTGCACTGTGATCCGGTTACTGCTATTCTCATATTATTATTGTTCTGTTGGTGTTCTGTGAAATTTGATAAAAATTTGCTCTAAGAATTTTATTAGTGCATCTTGTTTAAGGGCGGTGTCGCAGAACCGTAATTCGACTCTTTCGCCCTTTGAATCATACCCTAACAAAATAAATGAATCGAAATACTCTGCAAGATAATTGACAATCCTTTGGGTATTGTTTTTAATTTCTTTAAAGCTTTTATGAACTGACATCTCCTGAGCAATCTGTGCTTTCAGGTCGCGCAGTTGCTCAGGAGATAAACTAAATCCCTCTGTTTGTAGTTGGCTTGATAATTCTTTTAATGACTTATACAAGCCATAATCAGAAGATTTAGGTTTTTTCTTCATAGTTCATTCTGCGGTCGATGTATTCGACCCTCTTGCATTATAAAGTGTAGTTTTGTTATTGATGCCGAATTTATACAACCACTCCATAATTACTTCCATTGAATCTGTAGACAGTCTGAATCGTTGTGGTACAAATTGATCCCCATCGTAGAATTCAAGATAGTTCTCGTCCACTCCGTCTAGATTGCGATACATAGTCGCGATTACAGAGGAATTACCAGGATCGATAACTACTGACCATGAGCGTGGATCATGTTGGCCGTATCGAATCGGAAGCCTGTCAACAAGGTATCCGCTGTCGCGGAGTCTTTTGATGAAATAACTTTCGTTAGTTGGTTTGTTTTTATTTGCCATATATGTGGTGTTTGGTTAAGATTTAAGTGCTCTAAGCAAGTATTTGATTTCTGTATTTCCATCTCTGTAATAAAACATATATGCTCCCTTGGTAATATTTACTTTCGTTTGCACGTCATGTTTTAATGCACTGATAATTTTAAATGTATCAATTGATAATGGTGATGTTGGTGTCAGGTCTGATCCAATATACCCATCAGCGGCGATAAACGTAATGTTATTGACGCTATGGTTTGCGGATTTATCATCCAAGTCAACATATACCTTTTTATTCTCCGCGTTGGTATAGAAATAGATCTTTCCTTTGTTGTCTGTAAATGTGCATCCTTTATTAATTTTTGAAAACGTATTTGTGTTCATAACAAATTCCGTATCGAACTTAAATGAATCAATCATCTTGGCACTGATTTTTTCAGCAGCCGCTACTGCGGGATCCAAAAGATAACATTTGAACTTGATGGTTGGTGATTCATAACTGATGAATTTTGACGTAATATTCAATATAATTTCGTCTTCGTCGATAACATCAATTGCATTAATTACCTTGCGAATATCCGATACATATATAACAAACGGTTCGCTAACGTCTTCTATTTTTATCGGAACATGCTTTGCATAGTAAATGCAAACCGCACTTGCGTCATGAGATACAACATACAGATAATCCGATTCTATGTGAATTGCACAAGAAATATTGGCGTCACTAATGCGTGAAACTGGCAATAAAAAGCTACTGAAATTATCCTTTTGAACTTTTATTTTCATTTAGTTTCTTAATTGACGTTTGTATTGTTTTTAACTTAAGTTCAATTGATACTAATTTCTCATAGATTAACGATGCAACACTATTTTTGCTAATATCACCCTCATTCAGCCCTGGCGTACCTGGTAATGATTGTGTTGGTATTGGTGCTGCCTCCACAGTACTTGTTGCCTCTTTTTTGAGAAAAGATGCTATCGGTGATTTGCCATTTGGATTGAGTGGAATTACTGGCTTGTTGCTTGTTATCATAGTCGATTGTTTAGCAAAAGGATTTTCGATTCTAACTGGTTCATCGATAACATTTGATTGTTCTACAGGATGCAAAACGACCTCTTTATCTTCGCGATCGACTGCAATACCTTCGATCACTGGTCCTGGTGGTTTTGGTGGTGCTGTAATAGTGAACTGTGATAGAATATTATTCACATCAATGTCTCTCCCATCTGTGATATTGCGAGAAGATCCTGTCGACATTTCACCAATACTATTCAGAGCACCGGAAACAAATGATGCCAATTTTGCCGTCGCGATCGCTTCATCTCTGCTTAATTCAATCATACTAGGCTTCTACTTGTTTGTGCAAATTCTACGAATTTATAAAATTCGTTTCTGCTGTTATTGGATGCTTCAATAAACGCGCCCGACATTTTTGCCGTACGCATTGTTGAATTCTGTTTAATGCCTCTCATAGAGCAGCACGTGTGATTTGCCTCGACTAGCACCGAGACTCCAAGATTATTTTCACAAAGATCGTTTAAGAAGTTGTGAATCTCCATCGTAAGATTTTCTTGTACTTGCGGGCGCCGACCAAAGTAATCAACTACTCGATTGAGCTTAGAAAGACCGATGACTTTGCCATCCTTTTGTGGAATATACGCAACATGGCAATATCCAAAAAATGGTAGGTTGTGATGTGCACACATGGATACTACAGGAATATTGGTCTGACAAACAATCCCGTCGTAACTACCGTCATTATCAAATGCAGTAATTTTTGGTGCTGGTTCAAAACAACCACGAGCAAGATCTTCAACCCATGCCTTTGTGACACGAGAGGGTGTATCTTTCATATGCGGATTATTCTGCCAATCAAATCCAAGTGCCGTCAAGAAGCCACCATATGCCTTTTTGGCATCGTCGAAATTATATTTTTGTTGTTTCATGTATATTAGAAAGTAGGGATTTCGAATTCTTTGAGGAGAGAGTTTACCGTTTCATCGATATCCACCGAATTGGTTTTGATTTCTCTCTTTGACTGTGTTTCTGCAACTGCTTCGCGTACTGCATTATTTGTATTGATTACACTAGCTGGCGGTCCACCATATTGACCAATCGTATTAGGCTGTACATCATCAACATCAACATCATCATTTGCATATGAGATAACTTGAATAGAAGGTCTATTTTGATTTGTGAAATAATGTTCATTCAGCACCTTTTGAATCTCGTCTGCTGTCTTCTTTGGAGGAAGCAACGTAGTCAAATCCTGTGCAAGCCCGTAAATGTTTTCAATTTCACTTGCGGTAAAATTCAGGTTGCGTTGCTTACTGATGAATTTGCTTGCTACATATGTAGGTGTTGCTTCTTTACCAGTGCCTTTCATCTCACAACGAATACGAAAATCAACCCCATTTGGTGATAGGTCGAAAATACGCTTACCGTATTCTTCACTATCTTCACCGACAATTGCTGCACTCAAAATCTTGCCGATTTCGGCACCATAGCGCCATGGCTTAACCTGACCAATATCCTTTTCATTTGGAGATTCGATAATGTAAATATTGGCGTAATTCATTGTCTTCTGACGAAGCAGTCGTGCTTTATTTTTCGCGGCATCTGTGCCAATTTTAAGCTCTGCGAATCTGGTTTCACAGCAAGGGCAAATTTCTGACTTGCCCCATGATTTGAGACACGGCACAGAGATGTAACGACCATTCTGTCTCGACTCCCATCCGTGATTCATAAACGACAACATTGAGTTGCTGGGATTGGGAAGATATGGAACAAAGCGTACGATATACGTCTTGTCAATTTCTGGTTTAAAGAGATTATCGTTTTTCGGTGATGCACTTTGTGGTGTTTGTGAGGTTTGAATTTTGCTGAAGATTTCGTCGAGAATAGACATAGTGTTATTTGGTTGTGTATTTTATTATAATTGTTGGTTGTTTAGGATTCAAGAATTTTTTTAGTGTAGTTTTGTAGTGCTTGGTATAGTTGTTGTGTTTTTGGTTTGATATCTGATCTATCGTATTTAGTCTTGTGTGAGTACAAATTCACATCTCCAAGAAACAAACCAAATTCTTCTGGGTGCAGCCCGTTCATAATAGAAAATGCATCTGGAAATGCAAAGATGGCATACAATGATACTTGGTGTTGTTTGATATGCTTAAGAAAGGTAGATGTATATCCTTGCTTAAACTGGCAGTATTGTGATGCTCTAATTTTATTCTCAACACAAAAATCACGGATGAACTTAAATGATTGTATGGTGAGTGCTGCTTGTTGTGGATCATCTGGTTCCAGCAATGACAAATACTTCATATATGACGTATAGTCTTTAATTGCTTTTGGTGATATGTAATACTCAAGTGCTATCCTGCCGTTGTTTTTTTGTGATTTGTGGATTTTGTATGGAGCCGCAAAATAATCTTCCCATTTAATATGCGGGTGCTTACCAAAGAAATGGCTCAGTCTTTGTAGATATGGATAATCCTCTCTACAATCAAAATTCAGCCAATTTTCTCTTAATCTAAATGGCTTATTAATTTGTCCAGAAGTAGTAGCAAGCCATTTATTGTAAATCTGTTTTTCGTTTTCTGTCATTACTTTGATTTAGTGCATATAATATTTTCTTTGATCTATTGACAATATCGTAATTGTACGACATCTTTCTCACAAAATCATAATATGTAATATCCATGATATCACACATTATTTTACGCAATTCCTGATTTTGTATGAAAGAAATAATAATCGATGTAGGACTTAAATTCTTATTTGATAAAAGACAGATCAAAGAGCAAGATTTGATATAATGTTCGTCGATTTCATTTTCGCCTAAAAATTCTGTTGATTCATAATCCTTTTTTGTTTCAAATTCCATGCCTGTATTTAGACATACAAAGAATTATGTCAACTTCAGGTCTTTCATTGCATTGTTAAAATCATCATCATCGAAATTGGTTTCTCCCGATGATAATGTCTCCGCATCATATTCCGAAAGATGCAAAGTATCATAATCAATTTGAAACGCTGTATTGCCATGATTAGGTCCAAAACGGTTCTTCATCAAGTTAAGATGCAAAATCCCAGCTTCCCGATCTTCATCTGTACACCAGATACCGAACTGAGCGTCTGCTGTCATAGGCAACCCCATCGATTCACCTGTCGTCTCTAATCCAGGATTTGCTTGATCATATGCCGACCTATTTAATTGAGTGGCACTAATAACAGGTGCATTGAACACATACGACAAGGCACGCACTTCTTCTGCAATTTTCTTAATTTTTTCATAAGAATTGCCATCACCAGAGCCTCTGCATGGAATCATCAAATTCAAATAATCCAAAATGATGGCATCAATCTTAATTCCTTTACGTACGAGCTTTGTTAAGTACGCTCTAATATGATTTGCACTAATCGACGATGGCGGAAACTCTTTAATGAAGAGCTTTGAATCCATATGATTTGAGGTGTACTCATTCATCCAATCACGGAGTTCTTCTTTCTTCTCTGCAAGTGTATTGATAGGAATCCGAGATAGCTGTGCAGAAATACGCTTAGCATAAATCTGCTCAGGCATTTCCAAACTAATAATCACCGCACACTTACCTTGTGCCACAATGTTATTAGCTATATTGCCTAAGAAGATTGATTTGCCTACATTCGTAGTACCGCAGAAAATATACAGTGCTCTTCCTTCTTCCAAAAGCCCACCACCAAGCTTCTCATCAAGCCAATTCCACCCTGTCTTGAGACGAGATTCTTTTCGATCAAGGTAATCCAAATGCTTTTCAAAGTCCTTGAAATACTCAAGACCAACATCATCAATCAGCGACATTGTCACCGCAGTCTCAAGCTCTGCATATGCTGCAGTGTAATCTACACTGCCTTCTTTTGCTAGCTGCGTTGCGGTCTTACTCAAGAATGCAACAAGCGATCTTTCTTTCAAAAACTGCTCTGTATTCGTGAGCAATTCTTTTAAGTTAAATGTCTTGTCGATCGCTGTGAACTCTTTTAAAAGCTTTGCAAACAACTCTCTTTCGGTTGACTCTTTGAGTCTTACTTTGATTTCCGTGATAGACGGAATTTCATTGTGCTCATTGAAAAAGTCAACGATAGGAAAGATCGCAGCCTTTGTCTCCGGTCGATGAAATAACTCAGGTTTAAGATGGTCGATAATGCTTGCGAGATACTCTGAATTAAACAGAGCATGGTATGCAATTACCGATTCAAAAAGATTTAAATCAAGCTTCTTCGTTGTCTTCTTCGTCATTGGTGTCTAGGTCGGTGGTTGAATACATCAGTTCAGTGTCGAGTTTCTTTTGAAGATTAGGAATAATGGTATTCTCCCAAAGATCTTCATTCTTGCGCCACTGTTTAAAATATCCGAGCTTAGTGCCATCTGGCAACTGATATGTTGCACCAGTTTGCTTAACAACTTCATATGCAATTGCCATCACCTCAAGGCCCGAAAATTTATCGAGACCTGTTTTAAAGTTAAGCTCTAGTTCAGTCTTCAAGAATGGCGGAACTACACGATTTTTAACAGTCATTGCAGACATAGTAATGCCGCTAACTTTATTTGCAATGGCGATTTTTTTATCATCATCGTCCTCGTCTTTATTTTGTGTCATTGACATCTGAACTAAAACAGTTGAAAGATAAATTGGTCCCTTACCACCACCTTGATTCTTAATCAATGATGGAAACATCGCAGATGGGTCATCATAGATATGGTTTGTGAATAAAATTGGAACCTGTGCTTTCGATGCTTTATTGCTCAATGTTCGCATAAGGCTTTTCATCGCCCTTGCACGAAGACCCATATCCGCAGATTCTTTGTCTTTGGAAATGTCTTGCAACTCTTTTGCATTGATAAGGTTGCCAAGAGAATCAATTGCAAAAATAAATTTACCTTTCATTTCTGGATCTGCGATAATTTCATCCAGAAACTTAACCATATCATTACGACATTGCTCGATCGTATCTGCCGAGTTCCAAATATAATTGTTGACATCACACCCAACACCCTCAGCTGCTCTGCGATCAACCGCACCCTCTGTATCCCAGATGACTGGAATCATTCCTTGTTTTTGTGCATTCCCAAAAATCTTATTGATAATAAGAGTCTTGCCACATCCGGATGGACCAGAAAATCCTGTAATACGACCCTTTGGTACCCCACCATCTTTGATCTTGCCACTGATGATAGCATTCAGTGCATAGCTTCCTGTATCAATGAAGCCTGTAATAGTCGATAGTGTACTGTTATTAAGGAACTCAGCGTCCGGATTAATCTTCTTTAAACTCTTGAAAGCCTTTTCTAAAATCGGATTCTTTTTCATGTATATCAATATAAGAGGCGGTGTGTGTTAAATCACATGTATTGTGCAATAAAAAAGCCCCTCCGAAGAGGGGCTTTTGGTTTAGTTTGGTTTGATTATTCGTCAAAAAGCTTGACAACCTTTGGGTCTGAAATCGGCTGCACCAAAGGCGGCGGTGCAAACATTGCTTCATATTGGCCGTACAACTTGAAGTCAAAGGTGGCGCCATTGGTAAGTGCAATTGAACTCTTTGGATAATTGAAGACAATTGGTTCTTCGAGGCTTGCGCCGAATTCGCGGAAGAATGCAGGCAAGAGTTGTAGTGCCATGTTCTGTCCTTGGGGAACAACATGAACTACTACTGGATTCTTGATTGCTACTGTAGTATCTGTATCGAGATGTGGAACCAATTCACCGAATCCAGTGCGTCCTGCTGGATCGATAAATGCGATAAGGTTTTCCTTGACGAATGTGCGGATGTTTGGTGTTTCGTTACTCATAAATTTATATGTTATATGTTATATTGTGGTTGTTGTGTATTCAACTATTATTTCTTGATTTTAACTCTTTTTCAACTGCATTGATAAATTCAGTGTGTGCTTTTGGTACTGATTTAAATTGAAATCCATATTTTCTCTTGCTGAGGTCTTTGTATACCTTTTGTAATTCTGATGTATTGATTTTGCTGAGGTCATTATCTTCGTCATTAGATTCTTTGTATTCCTCTTTGTCTTGTTTTAGTTTATCGTGGGCTTTTTCAAATTTTTCACGATCATTTCCTTTATAGGAAACACCCGTCATTTTAACCCAATTGGCTACTCTATCATAGTTTTGTTTTGATGGATTCTTTTCAAGGAAATTCAGAACGAATGACAGTTTTTTGCTCGGGTCTTTGATGTCTCTAGCGTCTGTTCGAACAATCTGCCATTTGATGTCAAATTTATTGGTTTGTTTCGACTCTCTTAAAATTGATTCTTGTTCCGCCGTGTTGATGTATTCTAAAAATGTATTCATATAATAATTTATTCCCATGGAAATACAATCCATTCATCTAACTTCCATTCTGTGTTGAAAATATGCCGACATGGCCATTCGCACTTTCTTTTACGACCAATCGTGGCGACAATGATTCGTTCATGGATTTTATCTGTATTGATAAACGATCTGCACTCATGATCAATTCTCCAGATAATATTATTAATGACTTTTCCGGTATCCAGGACATCATCAAATATAACCAAGTACCTTTGAGAATTAAACAATGAAAGAAGATTAAGACGAATTAGATCTGTTTCATTAATTGCTGGTGGTTTGAATTCGGTGGATGTCAAATTTCGTATCGCATTGACTGTCATTGTGGCTACAGGCCACCCTCCATAATATGGTGCCAAAATTACAAAATCATTTAGCTTATCTGAATAATCTGTAACGAGCGTTTGTGCTAATGATTCAGTACTTTCCTCTACGTAATCCCAAGATAGATAAGTCTTCATTGTTACCAGAGCTCCTGATCTAGTTTAGCTAAAATATATTCAACATAACTATCGGGGTTACCTTGCGGAACTTGCCAAATAGGCGTAGAAAGAGTGCTTGTAATATCTAGCCACCGATAGCCAATATCTGACATTAGATTGTAGATCTGCTCCTGCCATTGAACATCCAATGACCGAAATCCGTCATCTTTCATTTCAAGAGGTGGTAATACGAAAATATGATCATATTGATGCATAGTCTCCGCATAAATTTCATAGAATGTTTTCCATTCCTTGAATGAATATTTTCCAATGAGATAATCATGCGTAGCGTACGTAAACGCATCTAATGCACCCCTGTCGGTGATGAACTTCGGATGTCTATAGATATTACGATGATGCTCCTCAAGAATAGTCATCTGAGATTCATAATTCGAATCTTGATTGATTTTAATATTCTTTTCTTTCACCAGCCTTCTTACAGGCTCATCAATAAAATGATACTGGTCAAAATTACCGCACTCTTTAAGTTTGCGCATTAGAGTACTTTTACCCGCACATTGGGGTCCGCTAATACAAATTTTCATTCAGTAATATATCTAAAGGTTTTTATGTTATCAAGTATAATTTGCAGTTGTTCATCAGAAACCTCGCTATGAATCAAATCATTCATTTTGATTTTCTTCTTCTGATAAATTCCCAATGCGTCATATTTAATACCAAGCAATCCGTGTAGAATTGGGCTTGATGTGTCTACAGAATTAATATCATTATATCCTCGATATCCCAATTCAATTGGCAAAGAACATCCGAGCAAATGATGATAGCAATCCGATTTCCATACTCCTGTTTCTTTGAGATGTTTCACAAATTGAATTCTGCCATTTGCTTGATCCCAGTCTCTAGTCTCTGAATCTTTAACAAAGAAATCATGATTGAATCCGATGGCGATATTTCTAATGCCATTTTTGTAATATGCTACATAACACTCGGTCAGCTCATCCATTGATTGGCCTTGCACAACTGCCATTGGTAACAAATTACGTGGAGACCTGTTGAATTTGTCATGATATGTCGACATCCAAACCCTCGCATTATGAATACTGTCTTCTTTATCTCCCAGAACATCTGGCAAGATGTACCTAGTAGGATTCAATCCCTGCACATGTACTGCATATTTATCCCAATCAAAAGCATGCCCTAGTTCAAATATACTGTTATCAAGTATTAGCTGATTGACTGGAATCTTGCTTTTGCTGTAGAAATGGTCTTTATATTCTTGTGATTCATCTAAAAGATGAACTAGAACATATTCATAGTGCGTTACTTTCTGTACTTGTTTTAATATTGCTATTGGTGCTTCGTGTGCTATTTTCATAAGGCAAAAAGATCTAAAAAATCACATTGATATTGTCTGCTCATGTCTGGAATTTGCCAGCCGATACAACTATACACTCTTTCAATGCAAGGTGCAACTAGCTTCTCAAACATTTTTTCTGTGTCGATTTTAATGTCGAACTCTGGTGGGATTGTGTCATTAAATCCAATACATTTGAGCCCGTATTTGTTTTGGGCTGTGTATACATACCGAATCTTTGTGCCCGAAATGATTGGCATGTATTTTGATTTCAAATTCAATGTATTAATTAATGTATTGAAATAAATCGCCGATTTGACATGAATAGGAGTATGCAATGCAATATTGAATCCGTTCGACTGTGAAGCATATTTCTCATAATCTTTAATAGAGGAACGCAATGCAATATCATCAATTGGTAAGGTCTTGAAACTCTCATAACACTCTCTATACTTTGCGTCAGTAATCGCACGATCTTTTGATTTAAACGCGGTCGTAATGATATCCTTCATCAACTTCTTAACAGCATTTGAATATGTACTGCGCTGAACTTCAACACCAACATATTTGTATTTGTGTTTGTTTCTTTTGCCATCATACCTCACACTAAGAATATACCGTTTCTTTTCCAAGAAAAGACCAACATCACAAATTGATTCTCTCTTGAAGAAGTATCGCGGATCTACTGAATGTAATGTATTGCGCGCCCAATGATTAATTTTATCATTGATGAATGACTGTAGTGTATCCGTTGCTGCAACGCATTCTTCTGTAACGTCTCCGTTTTCCTTTAAGATCGGAATATTATGTTTTGTGAGGTAATCTTTAATAGTTAAATAAACCGAATCTGTGTCTCCATATACGATATAATCCTTATCCGGCAAACCATTTTCCTCGACAAAGAATTTATTAACAATCGATGCTGCTTGTTTAATAACCGCCTGCCCTGTTTCCGTAATACTTGCAGCCATATCAATATCATAGAACGGACTGTATTTGTTCGCATAAGTACCATACGCAGAATTCAAGAAAATCTTGATTGTGTACTGCATCTGATCCAAATGCTTAATCTTATGTTTAATTTCTGGTGTTACTTGCTGTGATTCAAGCTGTTCAATTTGGTTTTGGATAACAACCCGTTCTTGATAAAGTGAATCAATAAAAGTCGGACAAATGCCTTTGACATCTTGACGATACAAAACACCTGCTTGTGATAATGCAAGCCTTCCTTTTGTACAAAATTCCTCAAGCTGGTCTATGGTAAATACTTGTTCTTTTTTGTTGATAAATCTTACTTTGCATTCGGTGTCATCCCTGTAAATGATTTTACCGATTTTTGTTTCCGGTGAAAGATTCAGGGTGATGATCGTATTTGGATATAGGGAGTTGGCGTCAAATGATACAACTGCTTCATTCAACCCACGCTGCGGTTCTCGGACATATCCACCAACATAATCCTCTTGTGTTGCAACTGCATTGAATGTCGGAATGATTTTATTCATGCGATTAGCTTCCTTGCACATCGCACCAGTCACTATCATAATTTTACCCAATGAGTCTTCGATTTTGGTAAATCCTTTATAAGCTAAGAATCTCGCAATAGTAACATAATTCAATTTTTCGTCCAACAATCTGACAAGGTTTACGTCATGAATATTGTAATGAACAAATGAATTCCAATCGCTTTCAGCAAGCGCTGCCAAATCCGACGCATTGTGGGCCAATTTACCAATTTCAAGCTCTGCTGCTGCAATGTTGTTAAGAGAATATGAATCTTGTTCTCCTCTACTAAAGGTCTTGTACAAGTCCATATAATCAAGACAAGTCATTCCTCGAATATACCACTTATTAATTTCTCTGCCAAACTTTGTAGCAATTCCTTGTCGAACATAAAGCTTGCGCACAGGAGAGAGCATCTTTGCTTCATCCTCTCCCAAAACATAAGAAATCCGATTAATGATATATGGAATATCAAACCCTTCAATATTCCATCCGGTTACTGCATCTGGATAATCTTTAGACCAAAACTCTAGAAATTTTTGGAGCAACTCCGTTTCGGTTCTACAATAGGTATAATGGATTCTCTGAACATCCAACTCTTTAATTCCTTGCGATGCGAACGCGGCGTTGATGCCAGATTTTTCGTACGGATGTAAACCCCAACTATAAAAGCTTTCAGATATGTTATCATAAATTGTGATTACGTTGATTGGATGTTTTGCTTCGTCTGCTTCTGGAAATTCTGACTGATGAGTATAGCATGAATTATGATATGAAGTCCATTCCTTTGTCTCTTCGTCCCAGATTTCATATTGCTCAAGTAGTTGCGGATTTCCACGGATTTCACCCAATGTTGTTTCAATTACTTCATTCATTGTTTCGGTAGTGTATCATGCGTTTTCTTGTGCATGGATTAATTTTCGATAAATAGATTTCAAATTCTTCGTCTGACATTTTTTTAAGTCTTGACGATGTTAATTGTTTTTGGTTTGTTTTGACTCCTTTTTTTGCTTTAGATATTGCTTCCCCGCGTTTTTTGTGTGTCTATCTTTTTGCGTATTTTGACTTTTTTATCATTTTTATACTTTGCAGTATAAACTTCAATATCCAAATAAAATGTTTTGAATGGCAAATGAGACCAATCAAATTCTTTATCGCGATAAAGATCAAGTAAAAATTGTTGCTCTGCTCTCAAGTTATAGAACACACGACGAATGCCTGCATCCTTTACATATTGATTTCTTGCTGATTCGTTTTTGAATACAATCTTTTTAAGGTTGGTATTGAAAAGACTTTTTGCATCATACTGAGCACTGTTTGTCTCTACATACAAGAATGGCTCATACTCAAAATCATACATTTTGCGTTTGCCATTTTTATCCCAACTCCACAAGAAAATCTTCTTGCGGCTATTGTCATAGTAAACATTTCTCCACATGAGATATCATAACATGTGGTGGCTCATTAATCAAGCAAATTATACATTGAATCCATTATTAGCGATGGCTGGTCTATTTTCGGTTGGCATCTTGAACAGCATCTCAACATGTTCATCAAGATGGTCATCTAGCCATCTCTTCTCTGCAAATTTGCGCGCCTTCACTGATTGCTTAAGGTATTCATTTCTATCTTTAAGCAGTGTTTCTAATTTAGAAATCATTTCATCGCCTGTTTTGAATTTGAACGGCGCCTCTTGGTATGGTTCCATGTCTTGATATACTCCGGGAATACCTAATGCACCAGCCTCAAGCATTTTGATATCCGATTTTGCACGATTGAATTCATTACGTGCGAGTGGTGCGATTACGGCATTGATATTAAGAGATCCAAATGTTCTTGGCATTTCGTAAATGTTTACCCACGGCACGTGAATAATTTCTTTTCGATTTACAAAGGGCAGCAATCTCATCGGAATGCCACCCATAAATACCCACTGAAACTTATTCCGCGTTTTGATAATTGCTTCAATAACATGTGCAAAGTCATCTTGTTGATTCGCAGTATTAGCCGGGTCAAAATGAGTGCCAGATCCCATATACCCGATTATTGGTTTCTTTTTATTTTTGACGTAATTCTTGTCAATCTTAATCGGGTCATAAAAATCATGAAGCCAGAATTTAGGGGCATAGTTTGGAATGACGTTGATTTCTTGCTTGCCTGATTTTTTCTTATAGTAATCTCTCATGTATGGAGAGACTACACACATTTCATCACATAGATTAATAATTTCTATAATATTACTTCTAATTTGGGGATCTGTAAATGCAGGTCTGCTTGTGTTGTATAGGGGGATATCTTCGGAGAATACAACATCATCCACTTCGTAGATCAATTTAAATCCAAACTCTTTTTGCATTGATTTCAAGAATTTAACAAACATGAGTTGTTCGTTAGTTGCTTGTCTTTGTAATTTGATAGCATTTACTGGTCTGTAAAAATTGGGATCCGTATTCATTTGTGTCAACCCATTGACTACTGTTTTATTATACCCATTCATTAGCAATTCTGGCCATGACATTCTCCATAATCCACACCCACCATAATCAGCATAGAAATGAATAGCTCTCTTGAGGCCCGCACCTGGAGGTTCAGTAGTATTGACAACCTGTTGAGAATTTCTCAACTGCTCTGTTTGTTGATCCATCCTATGGCGGAAGAATTCTGGATTATAATTTCCAAATGCGGGCTTGCCGAAAACACTACCATGAATATGTGGCTGGGTATTAAAATGCATATAATTTAGAAATTAAATAGTAGCAGTTTCCCTCAATGTCAATTCGGTTATGCCATTTTTTTTCTCTAAAAAGATTACATTGGCGTCGTTCATAAGTGTTGCATTTTCCTTTCGGTGTGTGATGATATACATTGCTTCACTGTACTTCACCGATCTTTCTTTAAGCATATCTAGAACACTAGTAACACCTTCGCTGGATAAAGCAGAATCAATTAATTCATCATACACACTAATGTTAATAGTTGTATTAGACTGTAACCGGCGAATGTCTTGGAATGTGAATAACATTGCAAGATCGATTCTTTTTCTTTCGCCGCCAGAAAACGATTCATAAGAACATTCAATTCCTTTATCATTGTTAATTTTCTCTTCGAACACATCATCAAATGTGCATGTACATGGGGCGTTTAATGCCTTTAGATAATGTGCAAGTCTTGAATTAAGCAGCTTGAGAATTTTTTTGACAATAAATTTCTTAATGCCTTCTTCAGATAATAAGAACTTAACTATTTCAAGAATTTCAATTTTATCTGCCTCTTCTTTGACTTTAATTTCGATGGTGTTAAGATGGCTGACTGCTGTATTGATTATTTTCGTAAAATCATCATCTTCTAGATTTAGATTAGCCAAATCACTTTCAATAGTGGCTGTCCAATTTCTTAGTTGGTTAATGCGTGACTCTATGCTTGATTTTTCGCTTTTCTTTGTTTCTCCATAGACCAGCTTTTGATTAATTTCATTCAATGCATCGCTACATTTTATTAATCTTGATTCAATTTCATTATGCACATTAGTCCATTTTGTTATTTGGAGCGTATGTTCTTCTATTGATTGTTTTAATTTTTCAATTTCATCATCTTGGTTTTTAATGTCGGATTCGGTAAAAACACGCAGACATTTATCACATGAAGGGCCGTGATTGCTAATATGTGATATCCTTTGTTTGTGTATCTTTATTTCAAAGCTAATGCGTGTTTTATTAGTCAAAACAACATCTTTAGTTTTTCGAAGTTCGTCTTGTTTTTGCTCAATGAGTTGTTTATTGATTGCCAACTTTTCTGCATCAGGTATTACGATTGAATTTAATTTTTCCGTTAATCTACCAATTTCTGTTGCATTTGATTGAATACGTTCCTGTAACTCTGTGACTTTGCTTTGTCTTCTTTCAATGCTCTTTTGTGCCTGCTCTTCATACTGAGCAAGAGTTTTTTTCGAGTCATCTAATCTACTCGACGCTACTTCAAAATCTTTCTTGGTTTCGGAAATAATCTTTGAATGAACCTTTGCCATGTCAGTAAAGACACCTAGATGCAATATGCTTTCAATGAATTTTCTGCGGTCATTTTTATTCTGATTCATAAATCCGATAGAATCATTGAGCGTCATAATAACCGCGTATTTGAATACATCTGCAGTAGCATTTATGGTGTTCTCGATTACGTTGTCAGTCTCACGGATATTTTGGGTTATATCAATACCGTTTTTATACAGCTGCATTTTTGAAGGCGACAACTGCCTCATAAGAATATATTCATCCTTGTTGTGGTTGTCGTATACGTCAAATGTAATAACTGATTTGCAGGGCTTGCCTGTAATGTTATTAGCTATTTCTTTTTTGTTTAGCTTTCGGAGAGTATTGCCATAAAGAGAAAAGAAAAAGGAGTCGGTAAACAATGCAGATTTACCGACTCCGTTTGAGCTATTTTTGTCGTGATTATATCCTGTAATGAAAGTTAGACCTGGTTTGATATCCAGTTCGACCCATTCATCTCCAATGCTTAGAAAATTTTTGATCTTTAATTTTTTTAAGACAACTCGCTTCATTGTGAATTACTATAAAGCACTATGTTAAAAAAATCAAGAACTAAGATATAAATTCTTTATCTAAATTTGCGCCTTCGTATGGGCCAGTTTTATATTCGTAAACTATTGTATCGTCTTCTAATATTAGATATGTATGGCCTCCATAAAGAGTGAAACTTGCGTCACCTGGTAGAAGAACTTCCTCAGCGATGATAGTATCGTCTAGATCATATAAAAAACACTTAACACTGCCCTTTATTACAATCCAAGATTCCTGCGCTATCTGATTCTCATGGGTTCTTTTTTTTGTTATATGTTTATGAGGGGGGAATGTTTTATTTTTTGGCATATTTAATGATGCACATTGAATAAAATTATTTTCCGGCACTATTTCGGTTCTTGATTCTATTTCACTTAATCTGTTTATTATGTGAAGTAGTTTATCTGGCACAACTTTTGAATATATTTTTTTCATAGTTTTTTTCTAACTTAGCCGTCCACTCACCTATCATATCATCCATGAGCGTTTCGAAATTATATTCTGGTTCCCATCCTAGTGTTTTTCTTATTTTTGTAGAATCGCCTTTTAAGTATTTTAATTCCTCTGCTCTTAAAAATTTTTGATCTTGCGACACGTATTTAGTATAATCTAAATCTAATTTTTTAAAAACATATTCAACCATTTCTCTAACTGAATGTGTTGTCATTGTTGACACAACAAAATCATCTGGAATATCATGATTTACTATCATGTGCATTGCTTTTACATAATCTTTTGAGTGGCCCCAATCGCGATAAGAATCCATATTACCCAATACTAAATTATCAGTTAATCCTAATTTTATTTCAACTGCCGTTTTGACTACTTTATTGGTTACAAAATTTGACCCTCTTCTTGGTGATTCGTGGTTAAATAATATTCCATTGCACGCATGCAATTTATATGCGTTGCGATAATTTCTGACGATATTATAACCAAAAACTTTAGAACAGCCATAAGGACTAACAGGATTCATGGGGGTTGTTTCTCTCTGAAACCCATCTATATCTACAGAATTTCCAAACATTTCAGACGAACTCGCTTGATAAAATCTAGCACTTGGGCAAGAACGTCTATATGCTTCTAAAATATTAAGAACACCAATAGCGTTTGTTTGAATTGTAAATTGTGGAATGTCAAAACTAATCCTGACATGGCTTTGGGCTGCAAGGTTATAAATCTCATCCGGTTGTATTTGATCCAATAATTTTTCTAAACCACCCTGATCTAGTAAATCTCCGTAATGAATATTAACTTTATGTCTGACATCTTCACTAAATCTGCTTTGTTGTGATTCTACAGTTGAATTTCTTCTTATAATGCCGTGAACTTCATAACCCAAATCCAGTAAATATTCGACCAGGTAGCTTCCGTCCTGTCCGTTAGTACCCGTCAGAAACGCCCGGCGGCCTTTATAATTAATTTTTTCTTTTTCCATAATTTTATTTAAAAATTTCCATTTTTGTCAGGTCGGGCCAATCAGTAACTAGCCATTTCTTAGGTGCAGTATCAATTGCCTGTTTTATTTTTTTTAATCCTAAATCGGCTACCTCTGGTGTCATATAGTAGTGATATCCAACTGTATCAATATTTTGTTCTCTCCATGGTATATTTGGTAACCTACCATCGTAAGACATTTTTTTAAGTATAGCGTAATCATTTTTATTGTCAATCAAAATCATTCCACCACGACCCAGTGAAAGATGCTTTTGATATTGAAAGCTAATACACATAAATGTATTTGGTATATAGCTATCCTTTCTCCAAAGAACCGCAGCGTCTATTATCTTCTTACTACTGTAGTTAAGTACATAGTAGTCTTCCCATTCTTCATCTCTCCACACTCTTTGTAGTCCCATTTTTTCCGCTAAAAAAGGCACTGATAAATACGTTCTTTTAGGTACATTTATTTTTGTCTCCTTTGTATATCTTAAGCATAATTCAATGCCATGAGTACAACTATCTACTGCGACAGCATATGGTGAACCAAAAAAATTAGCTACAGCCTTTTCAAATTCATTAACGGTTTCAAATGACATATTTTATGTATCTATTTTCAATAAAGTTTTTATAAATATAATCTTCCGCCATCAACAAGTCAACGGCTAATTGAAGATTTTTTTCAACTGATTTTATTTTAGAATAATACAGTTCAAAAGACAGATCTTCGACTTTAAAATTATCATCCAATATTATTATACCATCAGTATCAAAGTAATCACTAATATTTGGCATACCGTAGTAAATCGGGATTGTGCCTGTCATAAAGCAGTCTGTTATTTTTTCGGTAAACATGTTGGAATACGTTGCATTTTCCATTGCTATTGAAAAGCAATAATCTTTTAAACCACTTTCTTTGTTTTGTATTTCATTGTAACCTCTGCCGAAATGATCACATTTACTTGAAAATTTTTGAATTATGTGCTGTCTATATTGATGGTCTGCACACATTATTTTATTTGATGCGATCATTGATATTAATTTAGTTTTTGGATATATTTCGCCCTGCTTAAAATATGATTTGCCACTACATTGTGTTAATTGAAATATATCTGACGTTTTGGCTAATTGTGCATCATGTGTAAAAACTTTTATGAATTTTGTCTTCAGTAAATCAGAATTATTTTCGGCCCATGAATAAATATCGGGTATAATTGTTTTAGATTCACATATCCATCCATAGTTTTTTGTATGTGGTGTTGTTTGATGATATATTCCATGATCTATATAAACAGAAATCGATGCCGAGCCGTCTTTGGTCCATTCAATAAATTTTGGAGGCAGGTCGTTTGATGATATACTGTGTTGAAACCCGCCAGCAATCATATTGATTTTAACTTTTTTAAAATTCATCATAGCCTAATTTTTTAGCATTTTTGATTATTTTTTCAGGATTAATTTTTTTAACTAACACTGCCGGATTTCCTTTATAAACGCCCCATTCTTCTGTATCTCCCATCAATAAACTACCTGCTGCTAGTAAAACACCTTTTCTTAGTATAGATCCGGGCAATACGATAGAATTTGTACCTATATTAGAAAACTCTTCCATCACAATGGGTTTTATAATTTGTGTTCCTTTTAAATCCTTTGGTATCATTGCACCAAATAAACCACTACCATCAAACCTATCAGACCCACATATAATCCTAGCACCCGCCATTATATTATTAAATCCCTTTGAAGTAAATGAGCCATCTTTACCTCCTATTATTGTTACATAAGGGCCGACATGCACATAACTACCAATAGTAGTGTTGGTTGTACAATAAAATCCCTTATCAATGGCTACATGTGAACCATTGATAATTAAATCCTGTTTTATAAAAATATCTTCATCTATAATTATATCGTCTCCGAGAACTTTTATCATAAAATATCTATAAAAATTACAACCGACTCTTTACAAATCAAATCATATCATTTGTATTTATTGCAAAAAAGCTCGTATTCAAATGAATTTTATCGCGGTTTTAATTCACTATAGGCTTCTTTCATCGCTGCGTTGTAATCCCTATATCCGTTTTGTAAATCAGAATAATTTGGCATTTGATACGCTATCATAGGATCACACATATACATATTATGTTGAGGCATAATCAGGTTATAGTGAACATCCATTTCATATATTTGTGGTAAGTTTAAAATAGTATCATACATTTGCGAATTTACAATATATGCATGTAGTGCATATGCGTGCGTTAATTTTATTAAGCAGTCGGATACTCTTGTAGTATGCGCAAGCAAAGATGCACCAAGATATAGTACATCCCAATTATGATTTTGTATCTCGTTTACTGATCTCAGCAAAATATCATTCGCGTTGTCTTCAAACATTGCGTCATCTTCGAGAATTAAAACATACGGCCATTTGCGTTCTTTTGCTATTCTGATGCATTGTTTGTGTGATTTGAATGCAGTTCTTGTCTCGTCGATAATTGCCTCAACCCTATATACATTGCTAATAACATTGCTTAATTTTTTAATCTCATTAGTAATATGCTCAAACCTATCTTGCCTATGCTTTAGATTAATAATAAGTGTGTTCATGTAATGTTCTATTTTATATATTATCTCCGTCCAGATTATGGTGTCAAATCTTCTTTAGCAAAAACATCCTGCCATCCATCTGCTATTATTCCACCGGATCTCGTGTAGTTAAAATACATAGAATGATCTCTTGCATTTAAGAGAATTTTTGGATTAAGTTGTTGGGTATATCTGTTGCAATCTACTTCAAATTGCCACGGATTGCAAGAATGTGATTCTAGTAAATGTTTCAAATACTCGGTTTTCCAAATTGCAGGTTGTACGGAATTTAAATAATCACTATGTTGATTGAATATATACAAATTATTTTCAAGATGTTTTAATTCATATATGCCTGGTGGGTATAACCTATCAAATAATATTTTATCCGCATTATGATGCTCTAACATTTGAATATGCTCTCTTATAAATTTCGACGTAATCGGCTCTGTCAAATAATAATCTTCAAGAATAAGACAAACATATGGTGTCTTAATTTCATTAAGACCTTTTAACATGATATCAGTCCATTGTAAATTAGCCCCAGGAGTTACACTAATATAATCTTTATATTGTATCTTAATCGTTTCGCTTACAAAAATATTTTTTGTTTTTAATTGCCAATATCTTTTAAACAGAATGTCAAAATTTTCCCAAAGGTGGCGATATTTATCACATGACCCAATTAATACTGAGAGCAGATCTGCATCTTCTTTATTCATATTTTTTGTTGGTTAATTGGTTGTGTAATTTTTAATAAAGTACTCGAGATCTTCTGGTGTACCCAATCCCCACATCTTTTCGATATTATGTATTTTGATTGTTTTGCCGCCACAAATCGCTTCGTTAAAAACTGGGCAGATATAAAATTCATTATTAACACGAATATTCTTCTCAATCATCTGTTCTGCGTATTTGACATAGTCGCTGCCTTTTTGCCAGTAATATATACCGACAGATGCTATGTCGGATATTGGGTTCTTTTCTGCAACTTCAGTGATATTATTACTTTCGTCGACTTTGGCAAACGACCATTTTGGGTGTGTAGATTTAAACGTTAGCATACCACCATCTGCTTTTTGTTCGATCATTTTATAGAAGAACTCGCTGCTATCCCATTCGATAAATTGATCAGAATTTGCAATTAATAACGGCACATCATTATCGATTAATTCCTTCGCAATGAGCGTAGTGCATGCAGCACCTTCGGTTATACCATCAACTTCGACTATACTACATTTTGGTGTTATTAATTTTAGTAAAGTATCTAGATTATATTTCTGCCTATGCTCTTTTTGGATAATATATATATAATTTGCATCGATATTCAAACTATCAACTACGCGCTGTATCATCGGGTCTCCGCGGACATCGATTAGTGGTTTTGGAAATGTATACCCTGCACTTTGGAATCTACTGCCTGCTCCTGCCATCGGAATTAAAACATTAAGATTTTCGCCTTTCCATTTTGGTATTTTCATGTTATTTTTATTGGTATTTATCTTATCGTATAATGATCCATGTGTCAAGTCATTTGGTGAATTTACTCTAAAAACATTTGCATTGCTTCTGCATGCGGCAATCAAACCATTTGGTGAATCTTCGACTATCAATGTTTCGCCTGGCATCATCTTTAGCTTACTCATCGCGGTCCAGTATATCTCCGGATGTGGTTTGCTATTTTCAACATCATCATTAGATAATATCAAATCAAAATGCGATATTATTCCTAAATTTGAGAGAATAGTATTTACTGTTTTTCGAATAGAATTAGTACAACATGCAATCTTATAACCATCTTGGGATAAATTATCAAGTAGGTGTTTTAACTTATCAGATTCTTTTATATCATCTAATGAATTAAGAGTCAGTCGTTGTTTTTCTATCCATATTTGCCTATGTAGGTGTTCTGGTAGATTCTTTTCCTTTGATAACAATTTTAATTTTTCGCCTGTTTTTAATCCGTCGTATTTTATAAGATGCTCGTTAAATGATATTGTATATTTTGGGTCAATTGATTCTAATGCAGTATTTAGACATTGATAATGTAGAGCTTTGGTATCTATCAAGACTCCGTCTAAATCAAAGATAATTAATTTTATCATTATTTGATTCTCCTTTCGGGTGGTAAAAAATTAATATACTCGCTATGTATGTATTCTTTGGTATCGTTGCACAAGTGCATGCCTCGAACTCCATCTTGTGACATTTCCCTAAACCATGATAAATATATATTACGCTTTATCCAATAAAAATCATTTTCAATTCCTAGGTCGTTTATAAAAAAACGAATATCTCTTTTTCCTTGTAGTTTTGTTATATACTGTTGTGTTAATTGTATTTCAGGTACTTCAATCCATGTTGTGTCTTTTATGTCCCATAACGTGTACATATCCTCTACCGTCCCGAGCATTAAATGATCCGTTAAATATCCAGGGCAGGTTGTGTAACAGACATGATTTTTCCATGAAAACATGTTTAATTTATTTTTATCAAGATTGGAAATAAACCTTGTAAAATTGGTTGGGATTATATCTGATCTTATTTTTAATACGTATTTATATCCCCTATTACTAGCCTCTTCTATGCCTTTTAATGTTGACAATATCTGTAAATTAAAATTCATAAATCCTCTATCCTCTGGTATCTTATTAAAGATAACGTTATCGTTTGCATCATATAATGTTTCAGATCCTTCCCACGTAGATATTATTAAATTGTACTCCCCATATGCTTCTTTGATTTTATCTACATTAGCACTGGGGCCTTGTACTACTATAGCTAAATTATTTAATTCTTCTAGCATGTTGTATTTTAAATATTATTTATTATCACTAAACATTTTTGCAATCATGAACACCTATATGTTATAAATCCATCCGTTTCTATTTGTGACTATTCTGAATGTTTTAGTCGTATGGTTGGATTATTTTTTGATTTACGAGGCCATCTTCGAATATGCCATGACATGGTCTTGTCTGGCGTATTTTTACCTTTTCTCTATATATCTTTGGCAGTGGTTCGTTTGATAATATTGTCTGTTTTGATAGACACCACACTGCAAATTGTCCTATCATGGCTTCTATACTTCCATAATTGTGTGAATTAAAATCACCAGCCCAAATATTTTCAAATTTTGCAAACCCGCATTTTACAGATTCTTTTATGTTTATAATTAATCCTTCTGGTTCAAAATGGATATCTCTTGTTATTGGCGAATCCACATCGATCAAAGATAAATCACCACTGAATAGTAATTTATTTTCGTAAACATCTTTTAAATATTCTGTCAAAATATCAATTTTATTAGATTGCCAGTAAGTGTCTGAATGTAAATGTATTATAACATCTAAATTTAGTTCGATCGCTTTATCTAACCCCTTCTGCAATGAAATTAATATTCTCTTGCTTAAGTTGAATCCGTAATGTTCTATTCCTAGGTAATTGACTGGCGTGCACCTAGGTACATCTTTATTTTCAATTACGAATATATTGTCATTTATATTTTCTAACTCTTTAAAACCGATATCTTCTTCTGATGTTGTTACTATTATAATAGGTGAGGTCTTTAATATACCATAGTCTTTTCTTATCATATTAATAGTGTTGGTGCATAGATCGATTTGTTTATATGCTGTTATGATGAATCCCGTTTTCATATTATATTAATTGTCTGATTAATGCTTCTTAATTTTGATACTATTTCGTCAAAATATACGCCAACATGACTACATATTATTGTGCATTTTTTGTTTGTCAAGATTTCGGGTTGTTCGACTCGCAGTTCCGTGCCAAATAAAAATTTACCAGATTTACTAGGTGCGTTATCTATTATGGTAGTGATTTTTGATGTATCTAGCCCATTTGATATATAAAATTGCGACGATACATGAGCTCCGAATAGATATATTTCGTCTGTGCTAACATTTGTGATTTTGTTTATGTCTTTTATGTTAGATAGGTGGTGTGTAAAATTATTTGTAAATTTATTGCCTAATTCCAATTTAATTGGTTTTATATTTTCGTTAGTGGGTGTAATTTTTTTTAATTTAAAAAACACAGAATGATTTTTATAAAAAAAGAATTCGCTTACTTCAAATCCTGTTTTTTTTGCTATATAGTGAACTACATCTTTATTTATAAAATATGTGTGCTCGAAATGAAGTATATTACCAGGCGAGTATCCGGCGTTTAGCAAGAAATCCATATCTGGAATTGAAAATACCATTATACCATCATCCTTCAAGATATCATGACACTGCTTTAAAAAAGATATTGGGTCGTGCATATGTTCCAGCAAATGCGAATGGATTATAATATCTTTTTTTTGTGTCTTGAAATTTTCATCGAAAAATCCTCGTGTGAATTTTACGTTTTCAATTTTTATATTTTCTGGATTTGGTTCTATTATATCCCATGATGCAAATTCTGTAGACAATTTTGCTATTTTGGCCGAAGGATCACTTATTTCTAATATAGATTTATTGATGATATCATTTTTTATAAACCTCGCAAATTCTATATAATGATTTTCCCAAATACTACCAACTGTGTTTATGTTATGGTTGTTTTGGTATACAATATTTACATCAAATAGCTCTTTTGTTTGTATCTCTCCACACTCTTGACATTGTGTTAAAGATAATTTAAAATCTTCTGTGTGAGATGCTTCTTTTACGACACCCATAAAACATGGGAGTTTAAATTCTAATATATTGTAAAGTGTATTATCACACAAAATGCACTTATTTCTTTCTTTCTTCATGAGCTGAACTATAATCTATTTATTATACTATTTATTATACTATACTTTTTCATTAATCTATTATTTGGCCGAATTAACTCACATACAGCTCTAGTTGTTTGCTATGGATGTGAAGATTTGCAATTGGTATTAGTTTGTTATCATGTACAGCGTAGGGCTTTTGGTTATCGAATATAACATCTAGCTTATTATCAATAATGCATTTGCCAACATAATGATTCGGATCACAGAATCCCTTAGTATGTCCGTTATTTGTGCCTCCTATGTACTGCCCATAAGAAGCCCCGTCAAATAATATCCCTAAATTATTAAAATTGTCGTCTGCTGGTTCGAACGGCAATGCGGGAAGATAATCTATTATATTTTGTGTTCCCTTATATATTAAATCAATCATTACCATTTCTGATATTGGTGTAAAATATGGAATAACATTATTGGCGTATAATGATTGTTCGCCAATGTTCAGCAATTTTATCATTTTCGAGATAAATTGTTCTAAGTGAATCAAGGAATTGCAATAAACAAACCCTGCAGAGCTTTTATATTGATCGACTCTAGTGAAGTACACCGATGGCTGTAATTTTTTAAGCATCGTCATGTCGGAGTATATTAAATTATCATACTCCATGTGAATAAATTCGTTAATATTATTATTCTTACAAAAATGATACAGTACAAATAAACGTATCATCGTTGTGAACCAAAACGCATTTGTTGATTGTGATGGATATTTTTCTTTGCAGATTGTATATAATTTTTGTATGTCATGCTGCATGTATTTCATGACGTATTGATCATCAACGACAATCGGGTCGCATAGATAATGCTTGCATTGTTTGATACAGATATCTGCATAAGGAGGCAACTCGTCGTACGTATAGTCATATATCATTTTGTCATTAATCGGCAATTTATGTGGCGATAAATGTATTAAAATTACTTTCATTTGCTTTTAATTATTACCACGCATGGGAAGGTATGCACCAAGAATGCATATTAACTACATCGTATTTTTCTGATATGCCTCTTTGAATTAATTGTAGGGTTTCATCAAGACTCCAGTTAGTATCGTACGGATCTGATTGGAGTTTGCCAGTTCTTAAATCTTTTAACCTTTTTGATATATATAGCTCGGGGTAAAACATTTCAACAAAATTGCCATATAATTCAAATTCAGACGGGTGACAATTATATGAAATTATATCATAGCTCTTTTCAATTATTTGTTGTGGTGTTAAATTTACATAATTTACTAGGTGTTGAATAATATTTTTGTTAAAGAAACCGATATCGCCAATATATGTATGTGTTGCTTTTCTATCTAAATTGAACATTTTTTTATTGAATTCAAAATATTGGGGCTCACATTGATCATATCCGTAATACCATATTGGTCTATTTTCTTCAAATAATTCCAGACGATTTGTAACAATAGCGTCGCAATCAATTGTCATGTAATATTCTGTTTTTGTAACGTTTTGGAAGAGTTTCAAAAATTGCTGCAGAATCCAATTCGGTCTAAATTTCCATTTTTGTGGAGTGGCATATGGTAGAATCTCTCGATCCAAATGATAACAGATATCATGCTCGCCTGTTTCAAATATTGGTGAAATTGGTGTGGGTGTACAAATATGAATCGTTGCAATATCAGGCACATTTCGTAAAAGATATTTAATGACGAGTCTAGACCTGAAAAGATCTTTTGGTGCTATTGGTAAAAATACGTCAATCTTTTGATTCATATGCTTGCATAAGTTTAAATTTCAAATCTCTAAGACTTGGCTGTGGGATATTATTAACACGGATTTGGTGTTTATTATAAAAATACTCCCATATTTTATCTATAATATCCGCTCTGCTTCCATCAGCTCTATTGGTTTGTAAGCGACTCGTTGCGATTGGGTTATTCATTATAAACCCATCTGAATTAACTATGTCAGCAAACCACCAAAATAATGAGCTATAATCTTTTTTTGATTCTCTATATACCATGTCGACATCAAAACCATCGCGCATATTTTCATCATATTTACCTGTATCTAGAAAAGCCGATCTATGGTGGTACGTAAATTCATTGCACATATTTTGATAAAATGCAACTTGCAAGTTATTAGGATAATCAATTATCGTTTTTGGTGTTCGGTGATGCGCATCTCCTGAACCAGCCCCTGTGCTTACAAAGCAAAAATACTTTAATCCAGTTCCTTTTGAAACCCTAATATATTCATCGAATATGCTTGGATTTAAAATAATCATATCATCCTCAATAATAAAGATATGCTCACATCCTTGTTCGAGTAAATATTCCACACATTCATTCCGACACACAGATGGATATTTATTTTGAGTATGCTGAATCCACTTGCCTGAATAATTATTTTGATATTTGTCACCTCCGTTTACTGTTACTAGACAATCAATTCTATCAAGGGGCAAAGATTCATACAAAGCCTTATAGTATGATTCCGAATTATATGTTGTGATTCCAACGCCGATTTTATCTTTCATTATTTCAATAATTTAACTATTACTATTATGTTACTTAAGTCTGTTAAATATACCACATCTCACCGATAATGTTTACATTGAATCTATTTGCAAATGAATTTACAGCATTAAACACACCCCATATAGGATGATAGTCGTCGCCGGTAAGTTTACCATTTTTATTTAAAATTTGTAGTGAATTATTAATATCACGAACAACTGCTTCATATGAATGATCTGCGTCGATATATATTAAGTCATATGTTTTTTTATTTGTCTTGAAAAAATCATCGCTGTAACCCTCGTATATGTTAACATTTGTGATGTTATTTTCCTTTAAATTTTCTAGAAATTTATTTTTGAATTTATTAGTTTCATCCCAGTGACTCATGAAGCCGCTCATGTCCTCATTTGTAGTCCCTTCAAATGTATCAACAACTGTAATATTTACATTAATATCAAATAGTGTTGAAAATTTGTAGATGTCGATAACGCTACTGCCAATAAACGTCCCCACTTCTAAATAATCAATGCTTTTAATTGATTGTTTTTTTAGATTTTGAAAATATTGATAGATATACAAATTGCGGCCAGAACCTGGAGAATAATTAAATAATTTCAATACTTCTTCTGGCCAATCAATGGCATCTCCAAGACCTGTAGGTGACCATGGAAGATGTACTTTTACGTTATCAGGATATGTGAAATAATGGTTTAAAGCTTTTTTTATTTTCATTTTAATTGTTTGTTATTTTTTAATTGTTTGAGCACTTCGATTGTTTTTTCTTCGCCCTCATATGGTACTTCAGTCATTTTGTAACCGTGCAGCACTTTAAATGAATCGTTCGCCTCGTTGAATGACTGCCAAAAATTGTTATTTCTAATCGTACTATCTGTTGACATATTTGATTGATTTTTAATCATGCTCCAACTATTATATATGTCAGCAAACCACCAAAACGGCGTTGTATACCCGTGCTTGTATGCTCTATACGTTAGCTCTGGATGATCTCCGTGTCCTTTGTTGAATACACGATTATGTAGCCCAATTTCCATCAACGCATCTCTTGTATAAAAAGAAAGAGCACCGAGTATGTTTGGTGTTAATATAATTTTCGTTCCGTCTGGGTATTCGATAACTTTTTTATAAACCGGTTGTAAAGATGCATCTAAATTTTCACGATTCGAAAATCCAAAATTAAAATGACAAATTCCTGTTGACTTGCTCGCATTGATGTAATTCAAAAACACCATCGGATCCTCGATTAAAATGTCATCTTCTAAGGTGAAGATGTAATCACATTTTTGTTCGATAAGATATTTCATCGCGACATTTTTTGATCCACCAACTTGTATTTTTTTGGGGTTGTTTATAATATGTGCTCCTTCTATATTATCGATTTTATTCCCATCATTGACGATGACTATATCATCAATATAGTCTGGCATGGTCGCCCATAATTTTTTTAAAAACTCTGGACGATTACATGTAATGATTCCTATTCCTATTTTCATAATTGATCAGCCTTCATCATTCATTCTGCTTTTTATATCATCGTCAATACTTTTCATAATGTCATCAAAGTCCAATGTTGGTATCCCGTTGGTCTGTGACTTATAAGGAGATAAAGCATTAAAAAGATCCGTCAAGTCAATTGACTCTTGTGGTGTATAGAGATTTGATATGTTTATATTGTCTGGGTCATTTTCAAATGATTTGAACATCGCATCAGATGTCTGTACCGAAATGCATGTGTCATCATTATCAACAAGGATGCCGTCTAATGACTGTGGTATTTCTAAGCCTGTTTTAACAACGTCGGCGTCGGGCTGCAATAAGTTTGTATTCATGTTTTGTAAAATTAACTAACTTGTCTATATATTTCAACTAGTGTTTGAAGTATTCTTTGTTTCTTTGGTGCTTCCTCTGATAGCTTATCAACTATTTCTTTGAAGGTCTTTTCAATATCAATAGGATCAAAATCTTCATCGATATCATCGAGCGTAATAGTTCCAGATGATTGATACTCAAAATTCAATTCAATAGGTTTCAGTGCTGATATTTGCGATTGCATCAACTCAATATCTGAAACAGAAAGTTCTTCATCTATCTGTATACGAATGAAGTTATTTGCTATCGCTGAGCGATATTCAGCAACATTCTCGCGTATAGCCGAACTTTTAAATTTCAGATGCTTTGGTGATATTTTATTTTCTATCGCTCTTGCTTTGCTTTCATTGATATCAAGCACCCAAATATACTTTGGTGTGTATGCCTCTCCCCAGCTCAATTCCATTGGAGATCCCACGTATATGATGCGTCCGTTATCATACTTCCTCATATCAGCCATGTGAAAATGACCTGTTAATACAAGAGGACATAATGACAAAAGTTTAGAAGCAGACTCACCATGTTCACACACTTGTCCTTCGGATATGGTAAAGCTAGTTATTTCAAAATGGCCGAACATGATGTCACACTTGTCTACCGTATCCATATTGGTAGCCCATGGGACAAATGTTATTTTTTTGTCGTTGTGTGTGATAGATGTGGCTTCCGATACGACATGGATATTCTGCCACCCGGTGAGGATATTCAATGAGTTGACATCAGACCGATCCCGATAAAATGCATCATGATTCCCTGTAACTAGGATAATATTAAAATCTTCAAGAATCTTGAAAAATTCAGATGCGGTGTGCATTGTATTGACACACACTTCTTTTCTATTGTGAAAGATATCACCGCTAATAACAATGTCTTTGATATCTAGAAGCTTATACGTCTTGGACATCCATCTGGCAAATTCTAATGCCAATGTATGCCATAAAGTGCTGTCTCGATAAACACCTAAATGCAAATCTGCAATGACACCGATCCGATCAGAATTAAATTTCATCATCATTCTCTAGTCTAGTGTCTTTGCTATCATCGTAAAAGCTAGCCGTATCATTCTCGTAATAGAATTCATTGCTATCCGATTCTGCAATCCGCTGGCGTCGTGTTTGATACCAAGCTTCATCGTTTGCCAAATTTGCAAACTGTTCTTCGCGGTATGCCTTGAGCGTATTTTGATTTTGTTTCTCTTTTTTAATTCTGCCAATAAAAGTATTGATAGCAATCTTGGTGAAGTATGAAAATGGGTTACCAATTTTGATATCATATTTCTTTTTTGAGAGAGCTGATATCATTCGAACAACAGCATCGCCAATCATTTCTTCTTTATATGAATAGTCTTTGAAGTTGGGAAGAAACCCAATTTTAGTAGCAATCTTTTGAACCATATCGCCAAGGATATGCGGAATCTCATTTGTTTCGTCTTGGTAGTACGCCAAGATTGCATCATGAAACTCTTCCGGTTTTACGTAGAACTCTTTGTTCTTTTTTGCTGGTTTCTTCTCTGATGTTTCATCTTCAGACTTCTTTGATTTCAATTTTTTCATGGCTAATTTTTTCCTGCTTATAGAGGGATATTCTCTGTTGCAGATGTTTAAAACTATAGCGGGTATTGTCTGCAAAATCAAATAAAATCATTTTTTCTTTGCTATGATGTAAACGACTACCTCTACCAATCGATTGAATGATGCGAATTCTTGATTTACCTCCGGAGCAGAAAAATACATAATGTAAGTTATTGATACTGATCCCTGTGCTAAAAATAGACGACATTGCAATGCAAATTATGTTGTCTTTCTCTTCCATCATCTTTTGCACCTTTTCTCTTTCTTCGACATCGACTTCACCTTCAATGAAGTAAATTTCTTTCTCGTTATTAACATCTAAAGACTTTGCTATCTCTAACATTTGTCTACCATGCTCTTTGCGATTGACAAGCAACAAGCTATTTTTCTTTAGCTTGTTTGCAAAGTTACACATCAATGTATTTCTGAAATGGTTTTGGATTAGCCATTCAGTTTCTTCAAGATATGCTTTGTTTGGTTCTTTAATATCTACGACGATATGAGGTGGATTTTGGTGCTTAATGAAAATGATCTTAGCGATCACATCGGCAATCCATTCATCGCTTCTCATTTCGTGTGCTTCGACTTTAGATAGCACAGGACCTATTTTACCAAGTAATGTCCAATAGTCTAGCTGTGCATCAGGTAGTGTCCCAGTAAAGCCATATCTGTGTATAGTCTCAAATTCATCGATGATCTTCGTGGATGCATTATCTTTTTTTAACGTATGCACTTCATCAACGATGATCAAGCCTGTATTCTTTTTCAGGTACTGCACTATCTCTTGTTGGCTTTCAGAACGAAGAATTGCTTGATTGCAAACTATGACCTTGCTTGTTGAATCAAATTCAAAACTACCAGACCATTTGCTGCATGAATACTCCAAACCGTATTTAAGAAAGTCTGCATGTGTTTGATTGACTAACCCAATATCTGGTACTAATATTAGAATATGCTTGCCATCTAGAGGATTTTCATTCAGTATCGTCTTGATTAACGATGCCATTGTTAAAGTCTTTCCTGTGGCAGTCGGCAAGACAATAATTCCTCGTCCTCTTGGTACCGCCAATTCAACAGATTCTTTTTGATATGGTCTCAGTTCGAATTGATCAAATGCTAATGCTTGTTTATTTTCTTCAAATTTAAATGAAGGTTTAAGAATGCTCTTTACTTTATCATCTAGAGATACACTAACAGGGAATCCCAACTGAGAAGCCAATTTAACTAGTTCAGGAACTAGTCCGATATCAACGACTCCTGCTGAGGTTATTGCATACGTTCTTGTTTTCTTTCTTTGAAATTTGCCACCACGTCGAAGAAACAATTCAGTCTCAACCGATAGTTGTTCTCTTATAATATCAAAGGCATCCGAGTGCAATACTGCTTTGTTATTCTTTTGGAATGTAAAATTCAAATAAGCCATTAGGTGAGTTCAAGTTTCATTATCTCTGTAACATTTTTGATGTCGTTAGTCATATAGCGGAAAATAGATTCAACATGCTCAAGGTAGTCGATTATGCTTTTTTGGTCTGCGATATCGTCGTTAATCTGTTTCATTTGAGGCGACGAATCTATTTTGGTTTTCATTGCATTATTGCTTAGCTGTATGTCAGTCTTTTCTTTCATACGCTTTAACGCTGCTTCTACTAATTGTTCTTTTTGCTGCTCTAATTGATATAAGCTTCTCTTATGAGCAATGAGTCTTGATACCCATTTGTGTTTAATTGCCGGCAACCTCATTGCGACATCTTTGACGTTGAGTTCATCAACGTGTGCATCTCTTGCTATTTCTTCATCATATTTTGCAATAATATCCATAAGTATAAACGTGGGATCGAAATTCTATTTAGTATACAACACTATCATCGCAAATGCAAATATTATTAGCGAAGATGGCAATACAACTTCAACTGCGGGTGTTGGTGTTAAAGGTGATTATGCACCAGGCGATGCGAGAATGCCAAAAGCACTCTTTAAGGGTAAAATGTTCCGACGCCAGAAAATTAAGGGTGTATTAGAACCTAAAAAGATGTAAGTCTTTGGGTATGCCAAAGAAGATTTCAACTAGTGCTGCGAAAGCAAAAGGCCGGCGCTTGCAAGATTATGTTCGCGATTCATTCCGCGCGATACATAAAGAGCTTGAAGATGATGACATTAAATGTGCGATCATGGGTGAGAGTGGAACAGACATCAAAATGTCTCCAGCAGCAAGGAAATTGATTCCGTTTGACATTGAATGCAAAAATCAAGAGAAGATGAATGTATGGGCTTCCATTAAACAATGCGAAACCAATTGCAATAAAGACCGCATTCCGCTATTAGTATTCAAGCGAAACCATACAAAACCCTATGCATGCATTGAATTCGAAACCCTCCTACGGCTTATATCGAGGACTTCAGATAATAACAGTCAAGGAGCTAGTCTGCAAAAGCCAGAACAAAATACTTAATTTTTTAGACGACTATGGGATTAATGAAAAAAGTCTTCAAGGTGATATTAAAAAGATTGTTCTTCATTGCTGCTTTGAAACTATCATAGATTTATTAAAAACTAGTACCACAACATTGATCGTGGATAATGGGCCTTTCAATAATGAAAGCATTGCTAATATCATAGGTGATTCCAAAGCCGACAAATGTCTTGACCAATTAAAGAAGGCATTACAGAAAATTTTTAAGACCAAGTATATTGCGTATGAAGGAGAAATATCTTTAAATGATATTCCAGGGGAAATTATTGAGCGACTCCAAATCAATAAAAAATTTAATTTCAAAATATTAATTGAATTTTTTGATAGTCTTTCCCTTTCTGGCCTAAAGCGAAAGGTGAACGACAATTTGAGTGTGAGATGTTCCCTGTCCACATCATTTAGTAAATAATAATGAAGTATTCATTAAAAGTTTGTGAAATTGTGCTCTCTTTGCAATTATTTTTATTTTTTAAAATTTATTTTTTAAAATTACCTTGCATTTAAAAACGCGCTTGCGTAGTTAGAAATAGCTAATGGATAAGTGCTTATCTGGATTAAATTGAAAAATAGGATTTAAAAAAGAGACAAAGAAAAGAGAGCCAAAAAAGATTTCAAAGCATTTAAGGCATACTCTGCTCAATTTGGATAAATATTTTTATGAGTTTCAAATTCAATTCTCTTATAGAGGAAATTTTAAATACCCTTAATGAAGAACTAGGTTCCGCACTTGAATCCCCAGAAGTGACGTCTGCGAAGAAAAAAGCTTCAGAGCTCGAAGCAGCAGCAGCCGATGCAAAGGTAAAACAAAAGGAACTAGAAGCAGCAGATGCTAAAAAGAAAGCAGAAATTGTTAAACAGAAGCTAAGCAGCACACCAATATAACATCATGTCTACTTTCTACAAAACTCTAAGACAACTTTGCATTGAAAATGTAAACAAGATTTACGCAGAACAGGAAGACACTGCATTGCCTGGAATGCCTCCTGGAACAACACAAGGAGTTGAATTACCTCCAGACACAGCAGATCAAGAAAAGAGAGGAGTATACAATGCTTTGCAAGTAGCAGCAATGGGTCTTTTATTTGATCCTACACATGTATCAGAAACAGACAAGGCTACACTATCTCGTTTGGCAGAAGAACCTTTTAGTGATTCCAATTATAGAACCATTGAAGGTATTCTGAATAGTTACCTCGATTAATCCATTACTGGAGTCAATCCAGTCTTGAGATCGTGTTCAGCAGGACATAGTGGTAATTTTTCTACAGACTCCATAACGATATCGGGTGCAACGATATCACCAAGCGATAGTACAGCATCAAGTGACACATCAGAGTTTGCTGTGGATAGAACTGGATCTCCTACAGTCAAAGAACTAAAATCAACCCCTTTGAACTTTTTGGTAATGTCAGGAACATACGCTGCAGGTTTAGCTAGCTTTGCTTGGGAAGCATTCATTCCAACTGCATCTGTTCTCATCTCTGCGCTAGTACCATAAAGCTGCAATGGTACGTTTTTGAATAAGTGGAAGTGAGGTCTTGTGTAGACTTGAGGTTCTTCTGAGGTTTTACCATAGATAGGAATATCTTCTTCAGTAACAATCTCTACACCAAATAGATCATAACCAAATTTTGTACCCTTTCGAATGTAACCAATTTCAATTTCAGGAACAATATGTGCAGCGGTCACCTCTGTTTCAGTCGATTGATATTCGATAGGAGCACTAATGTGTTGGACATATAATTCACCTTCTACGTACGCACCACCTTTGGTGATGATATTTTTATCTACCTCTAAGTTCCCACCCACATAAACAGCAGCAACACCATCTTTGCCTTTAGGAACCAGGCTAATGTTGTCTGCAGTAATATGTGCGCGGCGTCCACCATCAACATATACTTCATTATCAGAAGACAGAACCAATTGCTTGCCGGTTATAGTTGTGACAGAACCACCGATATCGACAGCACCTGTAGTCTTAATGGAAACACCACCAGATCCCACAAGCATGGAACATTTATAGCCACAGGTTAAATTGAATGATCCAGTAGGAGGCGCATCTACATGAACTTTTTCTACCAATGGAGTAGCTGCTAATCTTTGGTAAGCAGTGCCAGGGGAAATTTTGACACCAGCCGGAGATAACTTACCAATAGGATCTACTCGATATGATTGGAAATCATGCATCTCAGAACCAACGACAACAGCATGATTCTTTCCATAGTTGATAACGGCGTCTGCAGTATTTCCTAATTGCTCTTCATATGGATACATTTGGGTCTGGAGCGAAACTAACGCACTCGTCATATCTGCTTTATCAGAATTTCTTGCCCATGAACCATCTTGTGTCGAAGGGCTCTTGCCCGTACCACCACAAGTTAAACAGATCTCTGTTGGTATAGTAGCAACGCCATATCCTTTTGGAAATGATTTTAGGCTAGTCTCTGTTGGACACTTGATATCGAACATCGATTGGGCCACTTCATCTGCAACATTTTCAAGAGCTGCGTATGCTGCTAGATTACAAGTAGGACATGCAGCAAATGTGCCGGATTGCCCTCCGGCACTATCAATAATTGAACGCTGTATTTCAAAAGGGAGATTATACTTTTTATGGAATTCTTCCATCAATCTCTTGATAGACGCAGCAGGGGCTTTGTGATTTTTGGGATCACCAAACGTAACCCTATAAGCTCCTTTGATAATTAAATCGTAATCACCACCGACATACTCAGAGCGATGGCCATTGACTGTATAGAACGCGTCATTTAACACAAGACGCTGATCGTTATTCGCAGCAAACTCAACAGTAGTGTAGTTATTGAATTCTTTATATGAACCGCTAAAATGCGTTAAATTGAGGATCTCTCGTTCAACTGTATTGACGAATGTCAGTGCACCTCCTCTTTGCACTAAAGAGTACTTGCTTCGATAAATCATATCATCCTTGCTTGCTGCGTATTCTTTATCCTCTCTGCCTATTCCATTCTCAAATTTACCAGGATAATCAGGTGACGCACCGACAGAAGTAGTATCGTTATGACTATCATATATGCCCTTCCAGTCTTCTTGACCATATGATACAGCAAAGATCACCGGCTTCATAGGATCGCCATTTTCAAAGAAAACCCATACGTGAGCACCCACATTAGGAATGGCAAACGACCCAGCAGCAGTATTGGAATATGGCATCGGTCTATACGAATTGCTATAAGGATTTGTATATCGATTTAATTGAGTAGGACCACTCGTTGCAAAGGCATCGAAAATGGGTTTGTCTTGGTATAACTTGGCAGGCTTATTCCCAAGAACATATTTGTCATCTACCAACGTCGGATATGATTTGCCTTTAGTTTTAGGCAATCCGTCCGTTCTTGATAAGTTGTCAAGTGTTGTCGGCAAGATGTCTTTCCATTCACCAACTTCTTTGCGAGCATCATTTTGTTCCTCAGCGCTTCGGTCACTAACAAAATCTAATCCTTCTGACAAATATTCAGATTTATCAGATATAGATCCACGATCAAGCACAGAATTGTAGACACCAGATGTATTACCAGAACCAACTACTGGCATGGCCATTTCAGCCCACGGTAAAAATAATCTTAATTGTTCTATAATATTTGCATTGAGATCCGTAAAAGTATTTTTACCAACAAAATTAAACTGCTTATTCTTCTGGCTATTATTCCAACCATCATATACAGTCATATCAACATGAGGAACCCATACCTTAACACGACCTCTTTTAAGTGGGTCATTGTTTTGTACGACTATTCCAAGATAGTTTCTAATATACTGTTTTTTCATTATGATTGAATATATTTACCACTTACGTTGTCATCATTAAATCGCTCCAAATATGCGTATAATATTTTATTGCTAACCAAATTACTTCCTTTTTTGGATCCATTAGGATCGACTTCAGTTAAAATTCCTTCAATATCGAATTTATAAAGAAGAGTCACTTTACTTTGATCCATACGAGATACCAATGGTGTCAAATGATCCATCATCTTAAATCGATTTTTATATCGTTTTTTAGTATTACTAAGAATACTGCTTATAGCAGCAGACACTCGAGTTGCTTTTAGTGCATCGTTGTTCAACACCAACCCATGTGCGTCACCGGGATTATAAGAAGATTTAACCTTGCCGTATGTTTTTTCTGGCAGAGTCTCGATGAACAAAGCATTAACAGAAGCATTTAATTTATCGACCCACTCATTAACCTGTGGTAATTGTTGCTGGATTACATTCAAGGGCATAACTGCCGGTATAGTTGGATCTGTGCCGTATACTAATCCATTGAATTGCTCCCGAGTAGTAAAAGTATGAGTCTTGGATTGATTTTGTAACTCAGTAGAAGACGCATCTGATGAGAACATTGCAATGGTTGCCACAGAGGGGGAAATAGGTTGATGCATTTCATTGACAGACACCAAGCTTGCTATCTCCGGATGAATGTTCTCAATTTTGCGTACAAAGTAACGCAGCTGTGCTGCCGACATTTTTGGGTAGATAAGTTTGCAAGGTCTTGTATTGGCTCTCACATTTTCGCAGTATCTTTCGTTTGCATCTGGATTGCCCTCTTCCGTATGCAGCTTTTTGTCATAGCATGCAATTAGATCAATACTATTTTGTGTCTGTAGGAACCATCGTATCTCATCAATGACTCGAGCTTCTTGACGTGTGATATTAGGATCAGAGCTTACATAGACGTAAAATTCTTCGTCTTGTAGATATTCGCCATCATATGTGGATGCAACCGTAAATGCCATACATTTAATTATGGCGTAGGCTCTGGCCAACCCTCTGTATTTAATTCATCAGGATCAAAATCTTGTGCAAGTGGTTTTAAATTCTGATATGAGTGTGTCTTGACACATGTCAGCTCATTCATATAACCAGTCTTGAAAAAGATATGGCTAATTTTAACCACAAACCATTGTCCAAGCAAACGATTATCAAAGTCTATATTAGGAAATCCAGCCATTAAATCAATACCAATAAATCGCCCAGATCCTCTCGAAGTCAGACCTCTTGCAGTAAACGTAATACTATCGTTCAATTGAATCATCGACTCTACTAGCTTATTCCTACCCGAAATAAGCCGGCCATTTCGGGTAGGGTTCATATTATACTCAGGCTCTACTGTATATGATTTTGACTTCTTATATTTGTTAAGCAACACTAATGTATTGGTTTCGGTGTCACCCAATTGCTTCAGATGCTTAGTCATTTTACTAGCAACATATTTTTTAGCAACCGATGGTGTGTTCCACGTAATATCCCAATTGAATTGACCAGACCCATGACTGTAATACAGCTGTGGCTTGATTAGATATGCACGAGAGTTATCAATACCACTAGATTGTGAATATTGATAATTAAAGATCACACTTTCGGTATATGACTTGGTATTAAAATAATCAGGAGACTTCAGTGTGAGCATTTGTTTATCCTGGTGTCCTTTGTATTGCAGGAAAAAGTTCTCCATGAAGAAATCGGTTTGTGCTTTTTCGTAATATTCAGACAAAGGTAGGAAACTAAATTTGCCATTTTGCTTAGACCCCAAGACACCTTCTTTGCGAAAAATCATTGGAGAAAAATCTGTATCTTCATCGCCTACAGAATTACTGATCAGATACTCCAAATCATCTGCTAAAAAGTTTTGACTAGGAGAAGTGTAAAAGAATAGATGTTCTTTACTGGTCTGTCTCCACAGATCACGATCAATACGACCTGCGAAGTTACATATATTTGGATCTTCTAAAAACAATTCAAGATTTTCATCTGCTCTTAAAGATCTTTCATAATTGGTCAATTTGAACTTTTGCTCTTTAGTCATTCCAGTAAATTTAGAATGCATTCCACTTGACCACGCTAAATTTTTATCAAGCATCATTTGATATTCGAGATCCCAGAAATACAATTTTTTAACTTTGAGCTGATTGTTATTAGACGCAATGTCTTCAACATCATACACAACAAACTTATGCTCGATTAGAAAGTCATCAGAAGTATCTTTAGGCTTGATGGAAACAACAAGCTGGTCGTAGCAATCAAAACGATATTTGTAAAAGAATACAGGATCAATAGGATTGCCTCTTCCATCGGCGGGGGCAGAGCCTCTTTCAAATACTTCATCGTGGTTAGCATACACGAGATATCCGTTAGAATACCATTGAAAGAAATTATCCTCAATGACAAGCTCTTCGATTAAATTAGGATTAAATTCATGGACAATAGTTTCTGAATCATTTTTATTCAATAAAATGACCCTGAAGGTATACTCCTTGCCCCCTTTGTTATAATATTTATTATCCATTGGCAAATGATAATTGATCTAATAGCTGAGACATATAATTGAGCCGCAACAAATATATGCGAGCGCCTATTGCAGGTTTAATAAAGGGATTGTCAATTTTATTTAATGTGCATATAACCCACCACACATTAAGATTGCCATAATATTTATATGCAATATTTGTATACGAATCTCCTGGCTTTATTACATATGGCTCAAATATTTCAAAGTCATTTAGATTATCAGCATTGAGATTGATTCTTTTAAGAATATTAAAAAACACAAAACCATCATTATCTTCATACTTGTTGAACAAGGAAGACATTTTGTATATATCAATATTTGTTTTGGTTAATTTTTTCATTGTACAAATATATTTTAAAAACCACCATAGTCTCTGATATATTGATTTGGGACGCCACGAGCACCAGCACTGCCGTCGTTTGCTCTAGCACCATTTTGAAGATTTTCATTAACGATTTCGCGGGTGTTTTTTGAAAAAACCTCAACTCTTTTATCTGCCTCTGTAATCCAAGACAATAATTGTCTTGACTCGGCAAATAGATCTTGCATCGTGATATCTATTTGATAAGCTTCTGGCATTATTATTTGCCCACCAGATGACCCCAAAAGCTCTTGAGGCGAATATTTACGCATTTGCCCTAGCATTCTAATGTCGATTTTTTTCATGAAAGATGCGGGGGAGTATCTAACACCAGGTATTTCAACTTTATAAAGAACGGGAGCATCTTGAAGGGCGAGATTTCGTCGATTATAAGAATTATTATAAGTTAGTAAAGTAACAAGTGCCCAATTTTGTTGAGTACTCTGCAGGCTCATTGTATTATGAAGTATAATACTAAATGAGTACTCCGCAACACCATGGGAACCGTCCCATTGTTTTGGATACTCTACTCCCAATTGACTGCCAGTAAAAATACCAGCAGCGACACCAACTACTTTTGAAGCCGCGCCGATTTGCTTGATTTTATTGGTTTGCTTCTTATTAACATCAGCCCCCTGGCCTTTACTTGAAGTAAAAAAATCAGATAGTTGTTTTGCCTTATTATTCAAATTATTAACTTGCCAATTGTTAGATTTAGTTCGCAATGAAGATGTAAAATATGGTAGGATATATGTATTACCTGTTGGCTTTGCGTTGTATAAAGATTTATAGTAATCAAGTGACTCACCAATAGACCTAAATGAGCCAAATGCATTTGCAATTAGTTTTTCAATGCCTGCTATAGTTTGACTTCCAGTTGGCTGATATTCAGTTAGTCGTATACTTGGCACCCTATTGCGCGGGATTTCTTTTGAACCATCAAATACAGCCCAATGAAAGTCTTTGACTACATCAATTTCACCCAATTCGCCCATATATTGATAAACAGAATCAGATGGAGTTCTTAATTGGCTTAGAATTCTATTGTGTAATGATTTATTTTGCATATATTAATGTACGATTGAATTGCCTCGAATACGATTCCATGATGAAATTCTAAATTCATATGCTGGATCTCTAGATCCCCCAAATCCACCACCAGATTCACCACCGGTACTAACAACAACAGATGTATCACTGCCGCTATCTGGTGGTGCAAGTTGTGGGATCATATTGTTTAGTGTGTCTAATTTTGACGAAATGACTGATGTCATGTTCTTGATATCACTGCTCGATGCAACCAGAGGCGTTATGCTTTCGGTATTCCGAGTAACAGCCGGAGTGCTATAGTCCTGTGGGGGTGCGAGCATTGGTGACGGATTTACTATTGGGGTGCTTTGCACTGGTGTTGTTCTTTCAGAAGAACTTTGTTGTAGTTTATTAAATTGTTGCTTTAATAATTCAATTTCTTTAACAGCATCAGCACCAGGCAACGAATTGATTCGTCTCATCTCGTCGATTGTTTTTTGTGTGTCTCCCTGATACTTGTCAAGAATAACAGCAGCCATGCCAGGATTTATTCGCTGAATTTCACCTGCATCTGTTTTAACAGCAGCAGCATTGCTTTTAATTAACGAAGCTCCGATATTCAAATTTTGTAGCAATTCTTTACCTTCATTAGTTGCACCCAATAACTCATTTCTTTTCTCAATAGACGCACGTGCACTTTGAGCTAAATCTGTATTTTGCTTATTGCTTGCCACTAAATTAGCATCTATCTGATCAGATCCGTAGATTTTTTTGGCGATATCACCACCAGCAACCATGCCAGTCTTTGCAAGATAATCAGATGGGTTCGAAACTAAATCCAAAGTATTTTCTAGGAATCCACCAACACCACTTCGCTTTCTCATTTGCTCAGATTCCATTAATAGACGCTCCTTGCCTTCATCAGATAATAAGTCTTGAACAGTCCCGACAGCCTGCCCCGCAGTTACGGCAAGTGCGAGAGGGCCTAGCATTTTACCTGCTGATGAAGCCATTGCGCCAGCACCCTTTGCAATACCCCCGGCAGCTCGCAACGCTTTGCCTCCTATTTTGGCAACGGTCTTAGCGCTTCTCGTGGCAGCACGTCTAACAGCACCTGCTCCTCTCGAAACAACCCCTCTTGAGGGTTTGGGTGCTCTTGCTGCACGCGAACCTCTTGGTCTGGAACCAGAACCGGTCGCGCCGCCGGAACCCGAACGAGATCCCCCGCCAGATGGTTTTCTAGATCTGGCAGATCCGCCCCCTCCAAATAATTCAGAAACTGAATCTACCAAGCCACCTAATAGACCCCCGCCTCCCATTTCTTCAGAAGATACTTCATTCCGTTTGCCTGCACTAATTTGATCAGAAGCTGCGAACAATCCCTTCAATTTACTAACAGCATTATCTCCGACATCTTGAAGAACAACAGGAGTAGCAGTCACCTCTGCATCAAATATTGCATTTTGTTGTTGTGTTGTATTCTGCACCTTCAATGCATTTAGCATATCATTAGATGCATAATTCACAGTAGGCGCCGAGGGCTGAGCATTGTTTGAAGCCAATTTTGATAAATCAGCTTTAATGCTCTCGATATTTATCTGAGGAATACTTTGAGGTGCAAATAATGAATTATTAAACCCAGCCTCAATTAACGCTTTGAAATCTATATTTGACGTTTGAGATGAGGCGCGCTGAAATAATTCTGCAGCGAATGTACTATATTGTTCAGCTAGAGGTATTTTTAATTCGTCGAATATATTGACTGACTTTGAAGTATCAATGAAATTAGTATTCTTGATATTGTCAGATAAATTAAGCTTCAGAGATTCTATTATCGATGGGCGAATTGCATTTGCCAATGAATCATCCATTGTAGAATCTAAAATTTTATTGACCCTATCTCCTAGATCAATTAATAAATCAGATTTAGTTATCGATGCTGATACCTTTTCTTTAATTGCACGTGCTAGCGCATACGAAATTTCTTCAGTCTCACGCCTTCCGATCAAATCTTGCAGATCTGACATATTGATACGTACGTCAGATAGATTAATGCGTGTGGATTCATCGGCCATATTATTATTTACAGCCGACGTGTCTTATTATTCGGTCACAAAGAAATTCGAGTTAAGATCTAATGGAAAATTAATAGTGGTGCCGTTGTATTCAAATTTATTATTGATGAGTGTTTCCTTTAATTGATTAAATTCTGATACGAATTTAGAAATTTTATCAAATGTAGACTTATCAAGCTGATTGACTAATTGAATGCGTTCATCTACTGTTAGTTTATTAAAGGCAATAGTACTGCCATTAATATCAATTTCATCAATGAATTGGATAATGTTGTAGATAATAATCTCAGCCAAGAAATTATTTAAAGAATTTGGCTCCTCATCTGATATAGTATGAAGATCTGCTATATGATTATTAACCACATATTCATCAATTTCCTTTTGTGTTTTTAGAGTCGGGATGCTAACTCGTACTTGAAGATTGCTTGAATTGATAACGGAATCTAATACAACTGATGAGTAGTTTTGTTCAAAATTGTCAATAGCAATATCAATATCAAAATTATTATAATGCTTGACACCATCAACATTAAATTCGCATTTGACAAAATTACCAGAATTAAATCGACGCAATTGATAGCATATGGCTATTTTATCCAAAATAGTAAATTGATCCACATTAGCATCGTCAACTAGGCAGTCTTTCAAAATATTATACAGAACAATATTCATCTCGGACTTCAAAACAGACGCATTAATGGCACATTTTAAAAGTTCTTTGTGCTGCTGTGTTGTGAGTTGTCTGAATTTAAACGAACGAGATAGAGATGGAATCCATACAGCAGTTGCCGCAGACATTGTATTTTTCTTAATAAGATTTAACGCGTCATTAAAGTCGAGGATTTTTATTGATTCTGGCATGCATTTAATTATGTCCAAATTACATTATATCAAGAAATTGATCTTCATAATCCGATGTCTCACGTTGTTGTTGTGTCGAATTGATTTTCAGAGAAATGAGATGGTCTCTTTCAATTGGAATTAATTGATTGATTGGTTGCCCAGGGAAAAGAGTCATGAAATTCATTTCCTTTGTATATAAATCTTGGAGATTTGCATTGTATATAGATATCACAAAATTAAACAATGAGTCTAGAGATGTATCGAGATGATACAGCAACGATCCACAATTGAAACATCGATAAGAATACGCGATTTCTTTATAGGTTTCCTTCTCAATAAAAGCATCAATAGTCTTATAAAAATTAGACGTTACAGACACACCCAACTCAGTTAACAACTTGAAATTATTTTCAACGGTAAGAAAATGTGAAGGGACATTATTACCTTCAATAGACATCTCTTTTATGAACGACGATCTCCATAAATTGTGATCTAGCGTTCCTTTTTTGTCTGACAGTCTTCTATACTCAAGATCATTTACAATCCGGGGCCAACCGATAGTATATCGCAATACATTACCAAAATCAATACTAAGATGTGTGTCTGCATATTTAATTTTGCTGAGTACCTCATCAATCTCCAAATTAAAAGACATAGTATCACCACAATCACATTCAACGGAATACTTTAACTCTTTATCGAAGCAATACCCTCGGGTGTATATGGCATAATATAATCGATCAATGATATTAAAATCATTATAAGATTCCATGCAATTTTCTTGCATGATTTTGTCAATAGCAAAACAAAATGACGAAGAATTTAGCGTTGTCTGCTTCGCAGCCTTTGCAAGAATTTTTTCTTGGTCGTGCGTTATCTCAGCGAAGAATAATTCTTTCTCAGCACTTGGTATCCAAATCTTATTAAACGACCGCAATATCATTAAAAGTTAATTACTATGAACGGGTTTCAAGATCCACTAAATGTTTTCCCAGATATAATCGAATAATGAGAATAGGAAAAATTAACAGTGGTTGATATTATAGACGAATCCCCCACAGATGCATATTTTTCGCCGGCTATACTTGAAGGAAAAGCATTATAAAAATAATACGTCTTTCTTTTGATAGGTGCTTTACCCGGGCCAGTTAGTGCATATAAGCTGCATATAATATCGCTCCGCAATTTCAAATTGTCGCGGCGATTATAAGCAACCAAACTATCGGCAGCAACATTGATCATCCATGGGCGAATTGCAGTATCCACATATGATATATTAGTCTCGAGAAAAGATATACGCAACGCATCTAATTCATTACGACCCTCAGTAAGGATACCACCCAAGTAACCAGCAGATTTTTCTACAGCAGCCCTTTTAGTTGTAATCCCGTCAGATATAAAATCAACACCCGTAGCCAACATATTTCCCAAATACCACCCATTTATTTCTTTTGTAGTTGCTGTCACAATCTCTTGACGCTGATCATCTACATCCCATGATTTTGCAGCGTCGGCCCCCTTCACGCCATATGATATTGATGGATTTGATAAAGGCTCAGACAAATATGTATTCATCACTCGAGGCACTGTCAGTTCTACAGACCACATAGTCTTGAGAGGAATTGACGTAGGCCATTTTCCTAACAAATCCAAAAAAGCAGGTATTGGTCCTTTGTCGGCGTCGGCACCAGCTGCTAGATTAAATTTATATGGTTGAGGTTCTGGGCAATACATAATTGAGTTTATTCTTTTTTCAATGAGTATGCACCATTTATGAGAATGAGCATTAACCCATTAGCAGAGTTCAATCTCTTTTCGGGTTCTTTTTCGGTAGGCCGTACGTTATAGAATGTCATTATTTCTTGTGCTATTGGGTCTGTTACTTTCATAATCGAGCCAGGAGCAGATTTATCTATATTCTTTAGCATTTGGTCGGCAGATGTCGTTAGTGTCTGTGATACCTTGTTGTAAGGACGAAATTGATTTTTGTCCTTGGTTGTAGTGATGTTCTGATGTTTACGGTCGAAATTATCAGGATTGTACCCACGATAATCCTTTTCACCTAATAATTTCACTTGATAATATGCAACCAATTCGTTATAATTCATATAGTCCTTATTTATACTTAGAGAGATGAGCGAATTTGACAATAATTTACCAGCTGATTATGTGCTTGAGAAGTTTTACCTTCATGCAGGCAAAGCTCGGCGAGTTGGGGACAAATATAACGCATCATGCCCAATATGCAGAGAAGGTAAAAGTTGGTTAAAGAAAAAAAGGCTTTACTATTACCCAGGTTCAAATTCAATGTTTTGCCATAATTGTCAAAACTCATGGACGGCGCTGTGGTGGATTAAAGAGGTCACAGGACAAAGCCCGTCTCAAATTGTTAATGATGCCATGAAAAATTATGGATTTGATATGGGCACCGGTGGCAAATTTTTTAAGAAATTAGAGGCATCATCACAGACATACACAATTCCGGACCTACCCACCGATGCAATCAATCTGCTAGATGATAATGTAATCGATTTTTATAAAAGTGACCCTGCTGTAACGAAAGCAGTTAAGTATCTTAAAATGAGAAAATTAGATACTGCCATAAACAGACCAAAGGCGATTTATTTTTCACACAAGGACAAATACCACGGAGATCGTATTATCATCCCATTTTACGATATTGGTAATAAAATCTGCTTTTACCAATCTAGAAAAATAAATGACAATGACGATGGCCCAAAATATTTGTCAAAAATCAATTCAGACAAAAGCATATTCAATTTGAATAATGTAAATAACGACATTGACTATTGCTTTATTTTTGAAGGCCCTGTAGACGCATGCTTTGTCAAAAATGGAGTAGCAGTTGCGGGAATTGCATGCACTCCAAAACAAGAGAGCCAATTAGAAACACTAAAGGCGTTTTATAAAATTGTATGGGTTTTGGACAATCCATATCAAGATCGCAATGAAGATGTTACTGATAAATTTATTGAATTAGTAGACAAAGGGGAAACCGTATTTGTATGGCCGGCTGCGTTATCTATATATAAAGATATCAATGATATTTGCATTGATAAGAAAATAAATGAATTTCCTTATCAAATTCTACTAAAGCATGCTAAGAACGGCATTGCTGCAAAAGCATCATACATGCAAATAAATTAATCACCCTCGACTAAGCTTTTGGCGACATCAATGTAGTTAGTTTCCATCTTAGACAAAAGCTCGCGGCGTTTGATGTATAAATCGTAGTCCCACTTTGTAGCCAATTTTACATCGATTTCTTTAATTTGCTTGACGATTTTTTCATCCATGATAACATCTTCACCGATAATGGTTTCATCGGCATCATCGATTAGTTCAGTGATGTTGTATTCTGCATTAAGACGTTCCATGTACTCATCAATGCTCTCGCCATTGACGAGACCTTCTTGATTGATTTCAGCAAATAACTCACCGTCTGCTGTTTCAAGCACCATTCTATGCGATGCTGGCGATGACGATTTATACTCAAACCCGCAACGTGATAATCTCTCAATCACGATTTCAGACGGAGTTAATTCACTTTCAAAAGAATCAGCCATTCTAATGTTCTTAGCCTTGCGATCCGATGCGATAACAAACCCAGCAATAATTTCTTTAAGTTCAGCTAAGTCGCTTGAAACACGCGCAACCTTATCCGAAATACGTGATGCAATTCCCTTAAACACACTATTATCTCTATCTAATACGTTGACTTGTCGGTTAATAGATCCAGTCGCAGTATCATTTAGGTATTTGACAAACTCATCAATATTTTGAATCCAATCCTCTGCTGCGGCAACTTCGGCTTTGTATCCAGTGTTAGGGGGTCCAGGCTCTACGTCTAATGCATCTTCAGGCACATCATTTTTTGCAAGACGATCACGAAGAGGTGCCTCATCTTGTTGTGCATCATAATTGGTTTCAGATTCAGGAGCTTCCTGTTCGAGTAATGTGTTTAGGAAAATTTGTTTGAGGTTTGCCATACAATATTTATTTATTAGTTGCAACCATCATTTCCGTATGTTATATTTATTTATGAATAAGGTTATTATCTTTAGCGGCGGCTTAGATTCCACAGTGCTGTTGTATGACGTCGCTTCAAAATTAGAAGAAGGTGAAGTTTTATATTGTTTGAATTTCTTCTATGGCCAAAAGCATTCCATTGAATGTGCCAGAGCAGCTGCAGTAGTAGATCATTTGGCGGCGCTTTCGAACAACAAAGTAATTTTACATGAAATTTCGTTGAAGCATGTTTTTGACTACTTGCAAACATCTGCATTGCTCAACGGAGAATATGACATACCAAAAGCAAAAGATGTTCTTGGAGATCCGCAGCCACTAAGTTACGTGCCTAATCGTAATATGATTATGCTGAGCACTGCGGTAGGTTTCGCTGAAAGCACAGAATCAAATGAAGTATATTATGGAGCACAACAAGCAGATACTCTGTCGGGTTATTGGGACGCTTCTGCAGAGTTTTTGGAAGCAATTAATAGAGTTATTTGCCTTAATCGTAAAAATAGCATTGAAATTAAAGCACCTCTAATGACGATGAATAAAGAAGAAATCATTAGAAGAGGTGCAGAATTAAACGTACCATTCGAACTGACATGGACATGCTACGACCCGGTTTATATTCCGGGTGTTAAAACACTTTCATGCGGCGAATGTGTCGCATGCGCCAATAGATTACAAGGATTTATTAATGCCGGGTTAAAAGATTCCATGGAATATGCAATTTCCATTGACTATGAGAAATACGGCATTCAATGAGAATTATGAAAAGTACTGATATTTATTTCATCACAGCGACAAAAATGCACCATTACGATTTTTGGTGTAATTCCCATCTTGGAAAGTTCTTGAGAAAGGCTAAAGTCTCGGACCAGACATATGTTGCTTATAACAATAAGCAAGGCCTATCCGAAATTTACAACCATGCAATTTTGGAATGTGAGCATGATTATGTAGTGTGTGTTCATGATGATGTCGTAATTGAAGATATTTTTTGGTTTGAAAAATTGAAAGAAGGATTTGAAAATTACGACATCTTGGGTCTTGCTGGTAGTTCTAATACAGAAATCAAATCACCGGCACTTTGGCATTTAATGTCACCTAGAGAACAATGGATGGGATTTGTGAATCATTATATTCCAAATACAAACCAATCTTTCGCAACATCTTTTGGACCTTCCCCATCTAGATGCATCGTTATGGATGGGCTGTTTTTAGCTGCTAATAGAAAGGCACTTATGGATAATGGTGTGCTTTTTGATCCTCAATTCGATTTCCATCATTATGATATTGATTTTTGTCTTCGCGCAAATAAAGCAGGGTTGAAAATGTCAACAGTTCCTATCCATGTCACACACGCATCAGGCGGACTGAGTTCTACAGATAATGAAAGATGGAAAAATAGTGAAAAGAGGTTTTTAGCAAAGTATAGTTAATCATATGTGCGGAATTTTTAAATCAACTAAATTGGAAAGATTCAATGAATTATACGACGCAAATACCGTTAGAGGGTTTAGTAGTTTTGGCGGAGTATTTCGGAGAAATAATAAACACACTATATACAAAAGTGATGACATGGATATCAGATTCAATGCGAATGATGCATCTCTTTATCTTGGTCATCTGCGAGCGCCTACTGGGATTGGTCATACATTTACACCAATAAGATGCCATCCTTTTGAATATCGGAATTGGTTGGTTGCTCACAACGGCATCCTAACAAACCACAAAGAGCTTATTCCCGAACACATTCGAGACAATCATACATATGAAATAGATAGTAGTGTAATCCCGTTTCAATTGCATATCCATGGCTTTCAATGTTTTGAAAAATTTAAAGGAACGTGGGCTTGTTGGATGTATAATATTTTAACCAATCAGCTTTTTGTTACACGTTCGGATAATACTCTATTCATGGATCCAGAGACTGGGGATTTTTCTTCAACAGCTACAAATAGATGTAGTCAGAGCATCAACCCTAGAGTAGTATACGAAATTAAAGATAATGAATTCATCGAAGTCCACAGTTATCAAACCAAGCCTCTTTATTTTATTCCATGAGATGCAATGCTGGCATTGAGCCTAATATGCTATTAGATCAGCATTTAATCGCAGAGCAATCTGAATTGCTTATTGTGGATGGCATGTTGAGAAAAAATAAATTCAAAATGAAATCAAAAGTACCCAACGAATTTACGCTTGGGAAAGGACATATTTTATTTTGGACTGATAAGATTTTATACCTGCACAAGCGACATGTCGAAATAAAAGATGAAATTATTCGCAGGGGATATAAGGTAACAGACAAGAAGTTTATCCTCGACGACTATCCAGATGAATTGCTCAACGATTGGAGACCCCACAATAATGCAGTCGAAATAATCAAAAATCGAATTGCTGAAAAGATTTTGGCAAAAGGAGATAAAATATTTTGGCGCTATCAAGGATTATATATTGATTCTAAAGACATCCCGCTATATATTAACAAATTAACAACATCACCACTATATTATGTTTAACAAAGAAATTACACAATACGACGGCTCGCTGATTCATCAAAGATTTGCTTATAGATATTTTGGCAAGAATGTACATCCGCTTGGCAATATCATGGCATTTCGAGGATCAATGGAAGTAACAGATAATCTCGTTGACCTTGAAGATGCTCTCAAGAATGATTACATTTACAGTGAGGACGCCATTCAGTTTGTTTGGGAACTTCCAAACGTCTGCAGGTTTGGTGGAGTAAGTTTCCAACGATTGTTCGCAGCGAAAGTTGCACAGCTTCTATGGGAAGAAGGAGTGCCAGGAGTATCTATCGAAGGAGACGACATTATGGTTAACAACGAATTTGTATCAGACCATCATTCATTGGTTCTTCCAAAAGGAAAGGCTAGTGTTTCTATTTGTCATGAAGTAAATGGTGCAAGTCTTGGACACTTAGCAGTGAATATCAGTGCAGGAGCAAAGGCACCAGCATTCGCTTACTCGACACGAGATGTATTAGGAGATAGTGATAAATTAACGAAATTTACAAATAATGTCATTAATGAGTTTTATGTTATGATTGATGACATTTTTGTCGCAACCTCAAAGACGGCAATTCTCTAATGCTATTTGATTATCTTAAAAATATCCTTTATTCGAAACAACCAGAGTTGCTCGAAGAAGAAAATGACTTTGTGCCGTTTCTCATTCAAAGATGGCTATCAATGCATTCGCCAGAAGTTACATACATTCTGAACGAAACTACCAATAGATATTGGATGGCATTGGCTGATAAGCAAGATTGGTATAATGCGTTTATGACCTCATTGCCGAGAGTAAAATTTCGTAAATTAAACTACATCAAGAAAGCAAAAGCGGAAAATAGCAAAGACGACGATACTGTAAAATTAATTGCCAAAAATATGGAAATTTCTGAAAGAGAAGTTCGGTTGTATTTGGAAAGAATTGATTTTAAGGTAAAAGATCTTGACATCTACAAAAAGTAACATAAATCACCCATATGGAAAATTTAGAAAAATACAGTAGCTCCGCACTTCCTGAAGACTATGAAATCAGTGAATTGTTTGGTGATACACTAGCAATTGCTTATAAAGATAATAACGGTGAAGGTCTTGTCAAGCGAGGCTCTCTGTGGGTAGACCCAGGTGTTACCTATAACATGTGGAGAGTAGGAGAAATTATTCTCAAGGGACCCAAATGCAGCGACAATGTCAAAGTAGGAGATATGGTTCTATTTCCTAATGATCGAGGGATTCCGGGCATCAAACATAAGGGGGTCGAAGTTCGATATATTAACGAGGATAGACTATTCGGCAAAGTAAGCCTCAAAGAGGAACAATAAAATATGGCATCACTCACTGAACTAAGCAATCTGCTGGAAACTAATGTACTTGAGGTCAAATTCATTAGGCGCAATCCAAAGCCAGGGGCAGCATCAACTAGAAGAGCATTCATAACAACAAGTAATAGTCTACTCAATAGCCCTCGAGGTAAAATTACACTACGATATGAAGGTGGTGGTGGGGGTGGATTAAAATTCACACCAGCAGCCCGCAATCTAATTCTTGCATGGGATATTCTCTGGCAAGAATATAGATTGTTTGGTGCAGAGGGATCTTCGATCATTACACAAATTCCAGTAACGACAGAAGACGAAGTTGCAAAATTTTGGGACTATTTTGACTCAAATATGTTGCCGCTAAGCCCTGAAGATAAATTAAGATTCATGAACTCATGATAATAGACAAAATCGAAAATGCGTTAAAGCAGCACTTCCAAAAAACCATTAAGCTATCAATTAATGGAACCAACGTATTCAAAACAGGCAGATTTGTGCTGTCAAAGATAAATGCGTTTTCGTTTGACCTCTACATCAAGACATCCAAACCATCTATTGAGATTCTGCCGATACCTATTCCGTTTGATATATTCATTACAGATAATGGGATAATTTTTGATTATAGCGTAGACAAGATAGCAGTCAAAAACACGCAACCATATCAAGAGCTAATGTTTTATATTGGCAAGAATAAAACAAGCAAATACTTAAACGAGAAATTGGTGATTTCATTCGAATAAAAAAGGAGAGCTTTACGCTCTCCTTTTTTAGTTTATCAATATGACTGCCTATTAGAAAAGATCCTTACCAGCGGCAACACTGCTTTTCACTTGAAACGGTTGTGGTTTAGCAGCACCAACGGCGCTAAGCTTGCCGCTACTGTCGTATGATTTTGTCGGGCTTGCTTTGCCTGGGCGTGCCACCTGTTTGCACTTAACTTTGTCTGTACTTGTTTGTGCAAGCTTAGCACCGGCTGCGAGATTAGCAGCTCCCATGCTATAATGACCTTCTTCTTCAACGACTTCTTCATCGTCTTCTTCTTCCTCATCTTTGCTCTCACCTAATCCATAATCTTCTCCCCCTTCTTCTTCACCCTCTCCGCCATCTTCTTCACCACCAATGACTGCAGCCAGCAATGCATGAAGCTTTTTAGCCGTCTCTTTATCAAGGGTAATTGTCACATCTTCTCCTTCAGCACCAATAAGATCGGAATCGACTTGATCGTCGTCTGACATCATATCATATTCAGCGTATAGTTCACCATCTTCTTCTGCGAGCATATTTTCATGCTCAGTAAGTGTTTGCTCGAATAGACGATTGAATCTAGCACCAAATGCAGGCACTCTTGATTCTTTAACGGTACTTTTTGGTTTGACTGGGGTTTTTGCTCCCTCAGGGCCTGCACCGGATAGCCCTTTTTTAGGCGCATTAAATGCATCGCCAGGAGCTTTAGTAGCTGACGTTTGTTTGAACTTCGCGCCTTTTGCTTTCTTGCGTGCCTCTAAAAGTTGTTTTAATTTGACATTCATAGATTATAGATTGTACTTATATAGAATAGCCCCATTTTCGCACACAACAATAAAAATTGATAATGCATATAAGTATATAAAATTATATGCAGTCAAAACGAACGCATTATCTCAATAACGAAAATCTACCATTACCGGCAACAAAGCACAACTATACATCGGAAATGATTGAGGAAATTGCGAAATGCAAAAAAGATCTCATTTATTTCGCACAATCTTATTTTACTATTATTAACATTGATGATGGAGAAAAAAAGATAGAATTATACCCCGCACAGAAGCGCGTTTTAAAGTCACTGTGCAAAAACCGTTTCGTAGTGACTCTAGCATCTAGACAGGTTGGTAAAAGTACTTTGATGTGTGTTTATTCATTATGGAAAGCATGTTTCATTAAACACCAAAGAATCGTTATTGCTGCAAACAGAGAAGACACCGCAATTGAAATTTTTAGCCGCGTTAAAATGGCGTATGAGCAATTACCAAATTGGCTCAAGCCTGGTGTAGAGAAATGGGGTGAAACAGGGATGAAGCTAGAAAATGGATCATATCTATCAGTCGAAACCACATCACCGAATACGGGCCGTGGTAAGGCAACCAACTTAATCATCGTCGATGAGATGGCGTTCATCGCACCTAACATCATGGCGCAATTTTGGAAATCCGTGTCAGCTACAATTTCATCTTCTAAAACGGCCCAGATATTTGTAGTTAGTACCGCAAATGGTACTGACAATATGTTTTATGAAATATATAAGAATGCAACGTCGGTGGCCCCGACAGAGGGTTTGGATCAATGGCACGCAGAGACCATTCACTGGTCGGATGTTCCGGGCAGAGGCAAAAAATGGAAAGAATCAATGCTTGCAAGCCTAAACGGCGACGAAGAAGCATTTGCTCAAGAATATGACAACAAATTTATCAGCACTGGTAGCGGATCTGTCGATGAGGCATTCATTGATGATATGCGTCAAAAAGCACGCGAACCTATATTGCAATTAGACGATGGGCATTATAAGATCTTTGATTTGCCTGATAAAACGCATGTATATACAATCGGAGTCGATGTATCTGACGGCATAGGAGAAGCCGCGTCAGTTGTGGAAATATACGACATTACAGATCTTGGCAACATTAAGCAAGTCGCCGAATACCATGATAGGCAAATTGAACCGTTGACATTTACTAGAAAATTATACCAAATAGCTCTACAGTGGGGCTCGCCAATGCTTGCAATCGAAAGAAATAACATGGGCGGCACTGTTGTCGATACCTTAGTTACATCATATCATTATACAAGATTATTAGACTTCCTGCCGTCTAAACAAAGTGATAGAAACAAAAGAGGAATCTTCAGCCATACTAATGTTCGACATGATAGTGTATTAAATATGCGTTATTGGGTCAATCACTTAAGATGTGTTGATGTCAGAAGCGGTGGCTTGATCGATGAATTTCGTACATTTGTAAAACACTCAAACGGCATTTGGAAAAAGAATGGTTCGAGAAATACATGGGATGATCGGGTCATGGCAACAGTGTGGGCTCTTTTTATACTAGAAAACGGCATCGTTGAAAAATATTATGATGTATACGAAAGAGATCGCAATGGTAAAGTTTCTAAGTTAGTAGATCCGTATGGGTTTTATGAATATGCACCGATCAGTGAATTGACATTGGCAGTCGAGCCTATATTCAGAGGCCAGATGCCGGTGTATTTTGATCCAAGCGCAGCAGAATTCAGCCAAGAGGATATTAATTATCTATATGCTTTCTAGTCCACTCAATAAACAAACAGTCGATAGGTTTTTACTTGTACTCGACACGCCACCAGCATTAAGGCATTTAAAAACCAAAAATGCACGGACGAATCAATTGTTAAATTCGAACTCGATGCAATTCACTGTATATGGCTCTGTTATACCGTCAATCACAGTGCCATATCTGACAGAAAGATTAGCAGGGCAATCAATATCGGTGTCAACACATAATAAACAAGCACCCGACCCAATTTCGGTAAGATTTAATGTAGATAATAATTTTAACAATTATTGGTTCATATATAAATGGCTTGACTTCATTTCTGATGATGTTCATGGCATTTATGATGGTAAAAATATTTCACGAGGAGTTGCAGGGATGCCAGGAATTGGATATCAAACAAATCTGACAGTTTATGCTCTGGATGAATACCAAAAAGCAAAGACTATAAAATTTACGTATACAAATGCATTCCCAGTCTATCTAAGTGGTATTGATTGGTCATATCAAGACAGCAAAGCGATGGCCGGAGAGTTTCGTTTCATGTATTCACAATTCAGAGCAGAGCTTTTATGCGATACAGAATTCGAATCCGTATTAGACCCAACATCGAATAATTCAGTACAAATTTGTAGTTAAATCAAAAACGGCCATAAGATAAAATGTAAGTAGATTGTAATTATGGCACGTACAATCGAATCACCAGGCGTAGAAATCAGAGAACGCGATCTAACCCTACGCGTTGAACCAACAGTTGGCACTAATACATGGGTTCTTGGATATGCAAGCCAAGGACCTACAGAAGAACCAATTACAGTTACAAGTTTTTCAGAATTTGAATCTGTTTATGGTACTCCGGCAAATGCAGCTGAAAGATATTTTTATCACACATGCCGCGAGTATTTGAATTCCGGTGGTAATCTTATCGCTACAAGAATTCCATATGGTAGTGGTACTGGCAGCAGCTATGGTGAAAAATTTGGTGCACTGGTGTATCCTGTAATTCCTGCGTCGTCGACATATAGTGCAGCAGCAGTAGGAACAGCAACAGGAGCAACTTCATCGTTTAGCTTGATTTCTAATACATTGGTGTTTGGTGAACCATATCACGTCGAACTAACACAAGATGAGTATTATGACTTGATTAACAACAATATTTCATGGGCTGCGAGCGCTACGGCTGCTGCACTATCTGCAACAAATGCAACAAGATTTGCGACCGGCACGGGAGTTAATAAACTAAGTTCCGCAGGTATGATTGTGATTGATACCACAAAGTCGATGTCCAATAACATCCAAGAAGGATATTATGTCGGGATTATAGACAATGCATTAGCAAATCCTACACAAGATTTTACAGACATTCTGAATCTGAAAGCAGTGAACAGTGCGAATACATATGCCACTGTCGATTCAAGCAGAGTTGGGTTTGCGCTAAGTGCATCCTACGCCGGTGTAGCCGGTTCTGTTTCAGAAATTCTTGAAACTGTACCGAATTTTGTATATGACACAACATCATACAACGATACAATTGTCTTGGGTCTCTTTAAAGTACGCAAATCCATTTATGCTGGGGCGAGTAATAGTACACTCGACAAAGTTCTAGTAGAGACATATATCGGCTCGCTCGATTCGTCACGCAGAGTTGCAGATCCGCTTGGAGGACCACCAAAATCATTCTTCATCGAAGATGTTGTAAATAATTCATCTTCTAATTTGAAAGTACTTGTAAATCCATATATTTCGAAATCTACTACATGGTCAGACGCTAGCGGTCAGCCAGCTAATAAGGTTCGCTTCTGGAAAACAACTGGTGTATCAGGCACAGGATTTATCGTTCTGCCAGACGGCAAAACAATTGCGTCCACTAACATCTCAGAATCAAGAAGTCTTTATGAAGCTAGCACATTTGCGACAACTACAGATGCAAATAAATTAATCGGTAATCTTCCAGATAAATTGGCTCGTATTTTTGCATGTGTATCGAATCCAGATTTGATTCCTATCGACATAACTCTCGATGGCGGGCTGAGCACTATCTGGGCTACGACAAGAACAACATCTGCCACATTAGGGTCTGAAATCTTTGACGATACTGTATTTGTACCGAATGCAGCACTTACCCAATTGGCTTCATTTGACGGTAGCTTCACTGGGGACAATGGTATTGGCGATGCTCACAAAACAATCTTCAATCTGTTCAACAACTTCGCAGAATCAACACGCAAAGACCACATCCATATTAGTGATCCACTCCGCCAGCTCCTTGTTAATGGTACCAACTACAAAGTATTTGAATCCAAATGCGATCGCGTAACCAATCCATTCTCTAAAGTAGTATACTGGCCGCTACGCAATCTGTATCAAGCTGCAAATACATCATATTCAGTATCATATGCAAACTGGGTGAGAGTATACGACAGCGCCGCTGATGGTTATTGCTGGGTTCCATTCTCTGGGTGGGCAGGGCGCGCATTGGCTGAAACTGATAGAGATCGTTTCCCATGGATTGCACCGGCTGGATTGACAAGAGGCATTGTACGCAATGTGGTAGATCTTGCAATCAATCCTAACCAAAAAGAACGCGATCTTCTCTATCGCATCGGACAAAATCCTGTGTGCTACTTCCCTAACGATGGGTACGTAATCTGGGGCCAGAAGACTCTATTCAGAAAACCAAGTGCATTCGATCGTATTAATGTGCGTCGCTTGTTCTTAGCTCTTGAGAAGCCAACTGCTAGAGTTCTTAAATACTTCGTGTTCGAGCCTAATACAGTATTCACAAGAACGCAAGTAATCAACGTATTGACACCGCTGTTTGAGAATGCAAAACGCAATGAAGGTCTGTATGATTATCTGATCGTGTGCGATGAACGGAATAACACCGGTTCTGTAATCGATCGAAATGAGATGGTTGTAGACATTTATCTCAAGCCAGTCAGAGCGAGTGAGTTCATCCTTGTCAACTTCGTAGCAACAAGAACAAATCAAGACTTCGCTGAATTGATCTAATCAATACATTCAAAAATAAAAGCCAGCTAAAAACTGGCTTTTATTTTATGTTGATGATATAATTATATTCATAATGGACGATGAATTACTCATAGAACAGATAAAAGCACAATTATACACCAAAACAGGTAACATTAATAGTGCTGTGCTAAGACAACCCGGGTTTGATTCTAGTGAATTGTATCAAAGTATAAAAGAAAAGACCAAATTTCTAGACGAGCAAGCATGCTGTTCTGAACGAATTTACTGTATCGTCAATAAGACCACATCTCAGCAAAGATGTAAAGCTTGCAATAAGCCATTAAAATGGAAGGGGTATAAAAACAAACCATATTCAAAAACTTGCTCAAACAACATTTGCAAGAGAGCATCTACAAAATGGAAATCATGCAAAGACGGAAAGATTAACACAGAGAAGAATAAAAAAAATGGATTTGTTGAAATTTTAAATTCAAATCATGAATTAGTATCACATGATGCTTTAATGGCGTTCTGCCTCGAAAGGCTTCAGCAACCTAATTCAACATTTAATACAGCGTTGCTAAGAACACATAGTACGCATCTATCTACTCTGCTAAAAATCGGATATATTAAGTATGGAGATGATATAAAATGGTCACAAGTATTTTATAACTTTATACATAACATACACACACCACCAAAATGCCATAAATGTGGTAATCACCTTAACTTCCGAAATAGCAAATTTGGCTATTCATCATGCCATGCAAAAAGATGCTCCCAGCAACTTGTAGCAGAGTCCAAAAAGAAAAATCGCATTAAATTAGTGACCGAACATTTTTTAGACAATGGCTACGAATTGATTACCAACCACGGCATAAACGAAGGAAAACATCACATTAAGCACCAGACATGTGGCCACGAATTTACCAGATCCATATCGAGTGGTCAGTGGCAAAACACACTTATATGCCCTCAATGCAATCCTCGATCAAGTGCATTCGAATTAGAGGTATATCAATACATAAAAACCCTTGGGTTGGAGTGTATTAATAATTCAAGAGACGTTATACCACCAAAAGAAATAGACATATTTATTCCATCAAAAAACATAGCAATCGAATGCAATGGCATATATTGGCACAATGAATCAAATGGAAAAGACAAAAATTACCATCGTAATAAATATATGGAATGCAAAGCTAAAAACATTCAATTAATCCAGATATGGGAATCTGAATGGCAAACAAAGCAACAAATTGTCAAATCTATTATAGATAGTAAATTGGGTATTTCGAAAAGGATATTTGGCAGAAAGTGCACCATCCACCAAATAACTGATAGACATGAGAAGGTCAAATTCCTAGACGAGAACCATATACAAGGAAACGATAATAGCCAAATTTCTTATGGGCTATACCATGACAGTCAATTGGTATCTATGATGACTTTTGGTCATCGTAAAATTGTCAAAGGTGATTACAGTGATTGGGAGATGATTCGGTTTTGTAATAAATTAAACCACACTGTCATTGGTGGTGCTTCGAGGCTTCTAAAATATTTCATTAATACACACAACCCACAAAACATCATCACTTATGCCGACTTGAGATATTCGAATGGTGATCTATACCACAAATTAGGATTCAAACATAAGCATGACAGCAAACCAGGTTATTGGTATGTCATCAACAATACACTCAAACACCGCAGTGGATTTATGAAACATAGATTACACAAGGTCTTAAAAGAATATGATGAGAATCTATCGGAGTATCAAAACATGTTGAATAATGGATTTGACAGAATTTGGGATTGTGGTCATGCAGTTTTTGTATACAAAGATAGATAAGTACATTCAAACCTATGAGTAATAAACTAGATGAAATTTACGGCGCTAGAGTATTTGGCAAACCTTCTATTCACATGGATCCGTTTGAAGCACCACCAGCGTCAAGAGCAGCAAAACTGACTGAGAGAGAAGCAGTCATCAATACATATTTGCCAGAGAGAATGCATGTCAAAACAGCATCTAATACCCCCCAAGCCTCACAGAAAACATCATTGAGAGAAAAGTATCAAAAAAATCAAAATACAGACTCAAGTATGATTATGTTCCTTGAAGGCTATTTTAAAACAAATAGAATGGACCAATTCAACGCAGTCGAAGAGATTTTGGAAGATATGTATGCGTTCCTAAAAGAAAATCAAGGTTAAATCATAAGTATTTTTATGGCACAAGGTATTCAAGACTACTACGACACAATCCAAAGAAAGGGATTTCAGCGAAGAAATCTCTTCCGCATTGCTGCGATCAATGGAGATGGCATTTTATCTAAACTGGCGGCAGAGTTAACGTCTCTAGATGGTGGCATTTCAAACGCATATCTAACGACAGCCACAGTGCCAGGCCGGACTATCCAAAACGTTACCGCACCATTTATGGGATTGGATTTTAATGTACCAGGCAACGCCAAATATGATAACAGCAACAACTGGCAAGTTACATTCAGATTGCCTGGTGATCTTTCAATTCGAAACGCATTCGAGCAAATGAGCTACGATATCTTCGATGATGGAACATCCACGGGCTGCTATGGAGTGCCTAATAGCAGAAATATCATTACGCTAGCCTTGTTAAACATTAAGGGAGAAGCAGTAAGATACTATGATTTGATTGGTGTATATCCAGTAGCGTTTAATGGATTGTCATTTGAATTGACCGGCAATGCCGAAGTCATGACATTCAATGCAACATTGGCATATCAATACTACCGTATCAATAAATCCAAAGTTCCTGGGGCACAAGTCATTACAGATTTCGACAGAACGACTGGCCTTACACCTGCTCTTGGTGCTGGAAACGCCTGCTAATACTCAACCTCAATTAATACCCGTCACCACCTAAGGGCGTAGTCATCTCACGGACTACGCCCTTTATTCTATCAAAAATCGCCTCCGCCTCTTGGATGGATTTAAATTTGATGGTTTTGCCGTTCGTAAATCGATAGACAATTTCTTGTGTCTCTCTATCGAGACGGATATTTTGTATGATAAATACCCCAGGCGAAAATCCCAAGGATGAATATCGTTCGTTCAACACTTCAAGCTTTTCACCAGGAATATAATTCATGCAGTCAAACGAGATGCGTATGGTCGGATTTTATTGGCGTTGCCAGATCCCATAATTTCAAAATAAATATCCCCGCTTATATCATCAATATAATCTTGAATGTCGTTTGGCGATAAATCAACAAGATCTTCGTGAACTCCTAATTTATCGGCTTTATCAAAAATGACATTTACTGAACGGATCAGCGCGAGCCATCGTGAAACGACGTGCACATCTTGATCTTCAAACTTATTCGGTTTCGGCCTTTGGTATTTGCGGAGTTTTTTCATAGATTTTTAAAATTATTTGTTTGATAAAAGGAATGTTGTTAACTAATATGCCTGTTAAATTGTTATTTTCAACTATAAAAGTATAATTTTGTATATACGATTCTCTAAGATATTTGTCGATGGTTTCTTTAAATTTTTGTATGCATTGAGGAAATGGCAATCCGTATTTTGTAGTGTCGTATTTGTGTTTCTCTTTTGAGATTTTATGCATCAACTGCACATAATCACTCGATCTCTCGAGCATGTATTTGAATTTTTCCTGGCGTTGATTTTTCTGACATTCACCGCAAATAAAATTTGCACGTAATAGCTCTCTAGCACCATACTCAATAGTAGCCTGTTTCCAGCTTATTTGCGATCTTTGTTTGTATTTGTGGCATTTAATACATTTGCACGTGAGCATATATTATTTTATTAAGCCAGAAATAAATCCTCCAATATACGAGATTATTTGATTCTTTTTGTGGTCGTCAATTTTTGCAGCGGATACTATTTCATCAATAACCATAGGATCTGCATTTGTGAACATCGAATGCAATAATGTCTTTAACGACGAGCCAAGGTCTCTCGCATCTAATATTTGCTTACTCAACATCTCACCCACAGTATAGCAGTCTTTATCAAAGCAGGTAAGCTCTACTAGATGTTTTTTGGTTCTATCTGCAGGCGTTTCGTCGATCAAAGAAGATTTAAAAATATCCATTGAACGAAGCATTTCGCTATATTTTGATGTATCGATGTTACTGTATTGAGGATTCATGATTAGTCAATAAAGTATCTACTGGTACGATCTTGCGAGCAGCATAAAATTTACCGTAAATGGCATTTATATTTTTGCAATGCACACATTCGTATTCTTCTTCATACACATTATAATCAATGATACTGGGCTTTTTGCAGAACGCACACTCAATATTCATTTTGATTGTTGGTGATGGCATTGTATCAACTAATTCTTGAATTCTTGAGGAACGAAAGAGATCCGCATACCATTTAACAGTGATCTGCAAGACTATCGCGATTGCCGTCGCAATACTGAATTTTAACAGACTCCAGTCAAAGAATAAGGAGAATACACCAGATATACTCGACCCCACTACGACCAGCAATAGAATCGATTTAAAGAGAGGTACAAAAAATGAACTAAACATTTTCTTTTTGGGTTTTAATGCGTTCAGCAACTTCTGCAGTTTGCTCTTTGATTTTCTGAATCAATTGTTTTTCAAATAGTGCTTCACTATCATAGTGCAACGCTAGAATCTCTGATATGTGCAATTTTAAATTGCAGGCATAAAGATTATAATCGTTAATTGGATACGTACGTATTTCCATATTATGAAAACCATTGTGCCATGACGTCACTCAATTTCGATGTAAATGGATTAAGCCAGTAGTGACTATCATTGGCAAGTTTGGTCATTTCTAATTTATTCGCGAGTTCGACAAATTTCACCGGATCCTGTGTAGTATTTAACCAAGCATATTGATCTTCATACGATTTCATCTCGTCTGGCTCTGAAGACCACCCCATACCCAAATCCATGATTTTTCGATTAGTGAGAATGACTTCAATCTGATGAGCATCGCAAACACTACTCAAATTATCAAAGCCACCAATCTCCACAGCTAATTTCTTTGATTTCTTTTCACCATACCTATCGAGCCCTTTGATGTTATCGGAAGGATCCCCTAAAATACATTTATACAATACAAATTGTTCGATAGGAAGTCCTACTTCATTTTCAAAATTCAAATGTGTGTATGTTTTCTTCTGGTATGGATTAAAAACACTAACCCGTTCATTTACTAACTGCAAAAGATCTTTATCACCGGAAATGACTGTGATCGCGCCAGATTCTTTTTGGCAAAGCCATGCAATAACATCGTCCGCCTCCATTCGATATGGATATATAGAAGGAACGCCCATATATTTAAGAAACTCAATAATATATGAAACGGTATGATACACTGCCGTGTTGTCGCTTCGATTCTGCTTGTAATTATCATTCAACTCACTGCGGAACGAAGGTCTTGCTGGATCATAATCAAGCTTCTGGTCCCATGTAACGATGACATCCTTGGTATCATATCCAATAGCATACGACCGAATCATTTTCAAACTCTGTGCGATTGCAGCAATATTCACGCCGTCACTATTCCGAAATTCAGGAATCGCAAAGCTCGCTCGAAATAATAGATTGTTTCCGTCGATGATAATCTTCATATGCTTGTTTGAATGGTTCTAATTTGTCACCAGAATATGACTTCTGTAGATCTGTGATATCACTTTGCGGCAGGGTTGCAATATACTCAACTTGTTTTTGTGCAATGCTAGCTAAAAATTCTGTTTTAGACACAACAGCTTTGGAATAGGTTGGGTAAATCAGTAATGTCAAACTCAGCTCAGATTCATCAAGGATAATAAAGAATCTTTCTATGTAGGTTGCTTTATACAGGCAACCAATTTTGTCGGATTTCGTCTGCGATTGGTGTGACATAATTTTTAAGGTTAAGATCTGGAGTGGTTGGCCAGCTAATGCATATATCTGCTCGATTCATCAATTTAGGGATTTGTTCCTTTTCAGTCTCATTGATAAAGGAAATTGGCATTTTGTTTCCATCAACAAGATCGTATCGATCGATATAGATTAATTTACCATTATGCCTCTGCTGCAACCAATTAACTTCGTCATTTTCATATTCTTGAAAACGAATATCTGTAATACACAAAATTAACGGTTTTGTCGAATCGATGGGATTCGTTTGCGACCCTATAATTCGTTCCGAATCATAGTATTTCGAACGATTTACAGACTGAGTGACGGTGTGCTCGATTTGTTTATCAATTATATCTAAGAAATAAGTGCCCTTTGATTTGCTGCGAACTAGGTTGGCATATTCCACCATTAGCGGCCGGATTTCCTCTTTTTCCGCAGGCGTAAAGTTAAAAACATTAAGATTGTTACTAGCAAAGTACCCAAGATGATTTATGTCGATACGAATATAATCACCAATCGAGACTCTCCGCACTTGGTATTCCGGTAAAGAATTTTTCAATATTTCGTAAAAAGTATCTTTACCTGACGTCGCTTTGCCCGCAATTCCTAAAATTAAATATTTCATGCAATATTATAATCTTTGTTTAAAAGATTTGCAACGTAAATATTTGTATGACAGCAAATGTCAATCTAACAAGCATATCAGCAATCAGTGGGACGTCGCCTATAACTGTAACGTTCTTAATGTCCACACTTCCACCCGCAAATCTTGCAAAGGTATATTTTGATTTTGGGGATGGTTCGTCTAGGACCGTTTTTTGGTTTGCTTCGTCTGCACCTGCTTCGGCCGTCTCAGCACTTCCAGTTTCGGCAGATCCCGGGAATGTGCGTAATTATAATATTTCCAAAACATATACAAGACAGAGCATATTAGATCAAAAAACATTCACGGTCCGCATTTCTGCATACAGCGTCACTACTTTCCAACCAACCGCATACGCCGTGCCGGTGGGCCCGATACGTCTAGATTCAGCATCATCTATCAATGGAAGCACAACAAGACTAATCAAAACAAGGTACATCAACAAAAATGAAATGCTCTTAGTTTTTGAAAATCAAACAACAGGGAAAATATATACAGTAATAGCAGATCCAAATTTTGACAGTTCGATTACTTCAGACAGCACATATCGCTCTTTATGTGCAAAGTATTTCAATGATTAAACTATACCCCTAAATAAATCTATGGCAGTAAAATACATCGACTGGAAACCAGTTAGCGTTAGCTATATCAATAATAAGCTAGATTTAAGCGATGCCGTTATTGGTACCAGCGATGGGTTAATTTTCTCAGAAAATAATCTTGCATCATGTATTCGTAGTTTGGATTTTAACGAAAATAGTCTTGTATTTTTAACTGATCTTATAGAGGCACCAACCATTGAAACAAAAAGAGATGAGGTCAAATACCAAAACAATTTAATACGCAACTGTATTATGACCTCAGCGAGTGGGTATTATTTAACAAGAACTCGGTATGATTCTGCAAATATCGCAACATCTGCGGAATCTACGAATAATATATTCCAATTAGAGTTTGACACAAACGATGATGCACTAAGCATTGTTTCGGAAGATTTAAATCAGCGCTTATATCTAACAGTCGACGCCACTGGAGCATGTGCTTATTTTGATGTATATAACTCCGACATAGAACATCTTCAAAAATTCAAATATATTCTGAATACAGACACAAACACTCTTGTATTATTTTGTAGCACGTGCGACACTAGTGGGTATCGTGTGGTTTCATATGACGAATCAACACCAGGAACATCATTGGTGACCTTTGAAACCTACAACCCATTATCTGCCAATAGCTGCTATTCATATTTGTTCAAGCTTAAAAATGTAGATTTGTCTATCAAGCCATATACATTAAATTCGAGCCGCTATGTAAAATATGAAAGTGTAATTGATAATAATGACACAATTTACGGAGACATGGAAATCGCATCGAGTCAATCGTTTCCTAATAACTATTTAATCGCCACATCGTTCAAAGATAGTGGCACATACACACCAACCACAGACTATACAGGACAGCTAAAATCAAATGCGGTATCTCTAAAGAATCTTTTCACACCAGAATACAAATATAGTAAAAGAAATGATGTAGTGTTAAATCGGGACTACCAAACAGTTACTCTAGGTGATAATATTGTCGATGACGCTTATAATAAAGTCACTACATCATATAGTGCATCAACGAAACAATTTAATTTAGAACCAGATAAGCTGACATACTTCCATTATCCATATGGTACATCAACGGTACCAATTTCGTCATCTGGTTTGATTGAAGCTGGTGCTATAGCTGGCCTATCTCCTATAAAAGCAGATCGTATTTGGAAATCACAATTCGGATACGAAACGAGCACAAACAATGGCAATTCTACAACACGAAACGGCACATGGCTTTGCAGTTGGCTGAGTGGCAATAATTGTCAGTCTATATGGGTTGATAGATGGTATAATCCACAACAGATTGAATATAAGCTAGCACTAACTGCAGATGAACCAAATCCGTATATTTCAGACGCGCCATCAACATTGACATTCGAGGCTGGTGTTTTGTACAAATATTTTCATATCGGCGCAGAGTATAGCTTAAAGCTAATTGAAGATGCTGATTTCAATAATTGTGACAAGGTCCTTGAAATTAAAAATTGGACTAAAGCCAATCTTGAAAACGCAACAAATAGTACCGAAGATAACATAACCTATACAAGGTTTAATAACTCGGAATTTACATTTACAGGCAGTGAGTATATTTCGTATTCCGCAAGCGAATCATTCTTTGCAAAATACAACCTGACCGTGGCTGCGTGGGTTTATTTTGACAACTGGTCAAATGCAGCAGCAGATCAAATAATTGGAAATTATTATAATGGTGGTTATGGTTTATCATATCACACAGGAATTAAAGATGATTTCTTGATTTATACTGATAGCACATACGGTCATATTTTCGTAACAAATACAGAAGGAAGATATCTTTTTGATAAAGCAATTCCAGGCACAAATGCAGCGGTTACAGATATGAGCGTTGATGGCGAAGGACGTGCTTGGATATTGGACGATAATCAGAATAAAATATTTGTCTATAATCCAATTAATAATGTATTTGAGAATATTATTGACCTCCCGGCAACGACATACAAATATGCCAGACATGACAAATACAACAATTTTTACGTGTATAGCAGTAACAAGGTATTTAAAAAATATGACCGAAATGGCGACCTTCTGACTACTAAACCTTTAGCATTTCTCACAAATACTTTCTTGCCATTATCAACACTGCAGGGATTTGATATTACTGGATTTTTTATAGACAGTGCATCAAATATACAACCATATATTGGTACTACAGCATTTGAGGATTTAAGCGGGAACTACTGGCATCATTTTGGAAGCAACCTGATCAAAAATAACATTAATTACATTTTGCATATTACATCACCAGACGATCTGAAAGTAGATGGTGATCTTAATTTGTGGATGATCAAAGATGATACACTTTACCATTTTGACAAAGACGGTAGTATTTTACTAAAAAGAACATACCCGTATATATCCTCCGGGCCTAAAAAATTAGCAATAACTCGTGAACTCACCAATTCTGGTTGGAAGGATTTCATTTGGGTTATGGACAAACAATCGATCATAAAATATTCTTCGTCTGGCAGATTTGAGAAAATAATTAAACCAACCGATTATTTCAGCACAGGCAATTATCCAGGCAGAGATCGTAACAAATTGAATTTGACTTTCGCAAAATATTGCACAAAATATAATTTTTATCGCGATGCCAAATTGTTAAATCCTGGCTTGGATGACAAAAATTATATTACAGCCAATTTCAAAATTACAAACGGAACATCCGTATCGGCAAAAGAACTTATAGCACCTACAAACGCATTGTCGAGAGGATGGCACCACTTAGCACTTACTTTTGATTCTGCTAATGGAGTCGCCAGACTATATGTCGATGGGCAAACAATAGATAGTATTTCATTTGCGGAGGGCCAATACATGTTGGATTATACTAATAAAAATACATTTTATATTGGCAACACAAACGATAGTCACGATACAAAGGAATATACATGGCTTTTAGATAAAAAACCAACTATGGTGGGCAAGATCGATGACATTAGAGTTTATTCCTGCGCACTATCTGAAAGAGATGTCTTGGTGTTATCTAGAAAGAAACTTAAATTCACCCCAGTCGAATTTAACGTCACGGCACCGACAAGGCAATATATAGAGACGATTGATAGGTTCAATACGCACAGGACTCCTGGGTTTAAGTCAAATATTTTCAACATACGCATTTTGAATAGCGACTTGGATAGTGAAGATTTAAAAGAATCAATTGAGGACGCTATTTGCAAGGCATTGACGAAGATAACACCCGTTGGTGCTAAACTAAACAAAATCGTGTGGGAATAAACAATACGTCATCTAAATATTAGAGATGTTTGTAGAAGTTTCGACATTAACTGCTTGGCCAAATGAATCGTTCAGAGTAACGCATTCAGCACTATCGACTACTGGTTCGGGCCCCATTTATTCAATTGCGGGATATACGCCTCTTACGATTGCGATTAATATTGACGGAATACACAATTCCGCATCTTTAAATGCAGTAATTGTGCCGCGACTTACATATACAACAGGTGCAACAGTCGAAGCTGTTATTACAGAATTGGCACAGTCAACACTATCTGGGGTGCCGTCGTTTACAATCAAATCAACAACAAGCGGGCTTTATTTGCCGTTTAACGATCATTCGACTTTTACTAGTAGAATATTTAATAAATCGATATTTACATTTTCAGGAACAGAAGGGCAGCAACAAGATCAGTTGGCATCTATGGCACTAACGGCAGGGTCTGCATATTACATTATACCATCGCATTTAACATATACAGACAATAGGGAACCATCAGCAATTATTGCATCGGGTCGTCTCGATTTATCTGCGAGATTAAGAAATTGGGAATATGACTTATTTACAAGTAGCACTTTAGAAACAGGCCAAGCAAATACATCGCCATATAATTTTGCATTTTTGAATTATGCAGTTTCGCCTGCATCTTATACACCAATTACAACGAATCAAATCAGTGCGTTAAGTGCTATTATCAACACACCAAAAGTATATCGCCATGTTGATGTAAATGTAGCAACCACAGTAGACGGTGCGTCGTCTTTCTCGAATAACTTATTATCAGTAGCAGGTGCGTCACAATCACTAGGCGAAGAATTGCTGCCTGGTAGCATTGTTCTAGAATTTTCATACGACAGCCCTCTCTATAAAGATAGTGAGTATACGTTCGATGAAATACCTGCAACATATGGATATAGTTCGGGATATCGCGAAACATTGCTAAAAGAATTGTCATCCGTTACAGTCCCTGTTATCAGCTCTGGAACTGCATTTGTGCGGGACATTCCTATGACGGGAGCTAATCCAGTCTCTGGTAACCTTGTAGGGAGGGACCCAATTTTCAATGAATATTTTGTTAACAGCGCAACAAGTGTTATTAATTATCAAACTGGTGCGTTTGCTCTTTTCTTAAACACGGGATATAAACTTACAGGAAATGCGCTGTTGCGTGGATTTTACGATAACAAGTATGACGATTTTGCTGGCTATCCTACGTATCAAGTAATTGGCCAATCTCCTAACGATCATGAATTGAGCCTGATTGATAAAAGTGTACGAACTGTAGGCAATAATGTATTTGCAAGATACGATGTTAGCGTATATAATTTGTCATCGATTGTAGACAGAAACGACTACCCAACATATCCATCAACAATCACATCGATTAAGGCGTATAATTACGCATCATCGATACAAATTGGTTTGAATGCATTAACTTCATTTAATGCCGTTTCGTCGATTTCATTCAGCTCGACAAATACGCCACTGTGGCTATTCACATACACAAGTACAATAACTTCAAATACCAATACATCAAAAGTCAACGGGCTTCAAATGGTGTTTAACACCCTAAGTGCTAGAACAGCTGTGACAAGCAATTCTGCTTTTATTACACCACATATAGTTAGCAATTACGGCACTACAATACTACCATTCGCTTCAAGCGATGCATATTATGGCTACTTGCAATTCAATTGCTTGGGTGCGGTTACTAAAGTAGACAATAGAACTCAAACACCGACTCTATCTGTATATAAAATTGAATCAAACGGGCAATTAACACCATATGAAGTGTCTATGAATGTGTATGACATAACATATCCATACGAACTAAGAAGATCTGCAAACCAAACATATCAAGTCGAAACTAGTGCGATTTCAGCTCAAACTGCATTCTTGTCAGGAGATCTGTCAATGTCATTAAGAGATGTTGCATTGTTCTATGAAACAGATGCATCTGATTTATACGATGATAATAAAATTGCATTACAATTGTACGGATTAAATACCGCAATTAAAACATCTATATTTGATCAATCTATATCATTTATTAATGGCGGTGCTAAAGTATTCATTAATCTCATACAGCAAACAATAAAAGAATTGGCTGGAGTATCGAGATCGAGCATATCCCTGGATGATTTCGATACTGAAATATTCTACAAGCTCACCACAACAGGCAATTATTTCAAAAATGTACAGACCACGTTTAATGAAGAGTGTCGTGCATATATCTTGCAGTCGACGTCGAGTAGTACTGCGAATGAATTTAAGACTCCAATTGAAAGTCTGTGTGCGGAACTGAGCCCCGTTCTCTCATCTCTAGCAGCTGCAGGGTCTACTGGAAATGATACTCTCAGCTTTGTATTGACAAATGATTTATTCAGTATTGGCAAATTAATCGGAAGCACAAGTATTACTGCAGAGGAATATAACGTTATCATAGATTTGTTGACCAAGAGCTTTGTCTTTGCAGCCTGGCCTGCCGCATATGATGTTGCTTCGTCATTAACATTAAGTAATCCTGCATATTTGGGTACCAATTTGAATATTGTTAAATTGATATTCAGTCTTGGTCTTGAGACTGTATTTGATTTGTATGTCAAGGCATTTAAAGACACACTGCGCCGCGGTGCCATAACACAAACGAAATATGACGAAATTCTTAAATACTACGCCGATCAAAACTACGCTAGATTCAATTATGAGATATCGCTAATCAAAACTGCGATTGATTATCCAACGCTAATCAAAGGGACGTTGAATCCAAATTATAGTAGCACAAATTACATATCGATTGCGTATTATCTTGCAACTGCAGAAAAAGAACTTGGCACATTGTTTGAGTATGTATATGCATTTAACACCAATGCGAATGAGACTGTATTTAATAACTTTTTCCGCAATTTTAACCTGATCGATAATAAAGTCGGTATGCTGAATATTCGTTATTCGACAGGCAATACAATTTACGACAAAACCATAGGCGCGACTATTGAGCCATATGACGGCAGAATTTTAACACTCAACCCACAAACACATCGATTCACCTCCGCGCTTGTCCCTCTATCATCTAAATTCTGCATCATCACACCACCAGATTCGCCAGTAGAAGTTGATTATGAATTGAAGATGTACTCACAAGTTATTGGATGCCAATATGATGATATCACCACACCAATCAAAGAATCAAAAACATATATCTATAAATCACCTAAATTAGGCAGACAGCTACAATATAGAGCGGATCCGTTTACTGTGTATCCAACAGCAGCATATAATTCAATGGTGTTGAATTTTTATCATACAACAGATGATGATGCTACGGACTCTGTCAGAATTAAAGCATTACCTGCGATCGAAGATATGCTTGCATCCAGTAGTGCGAGCGCGTGCTCTATTATTTGGAATGTTCAATTCTTAGATATTGACGGAACGTATGCAACAACGAAATTTATACCAATAACCGCAGCAGCAGGCACATCAAATGTAGTGAATATGTCTGCGATGCCATATGTAAGTTTCCAAACATTACCTCTATACACTAATGTTGTAGAGTATGCGCTCGAGCCTACAGAAATACCAAATACATTCACCAGAACACCAATTGTAAAAACAATTGCATCGCATAGCAAAACACAAGCAACATATGCTAATGAAATTATAATTGATAAAATTGGAGTTAATCCAATAACTGTCAGTGTTTCTGTTACAGGAGCTTCCTTGTCAAACTATGGAGTTACTAATAATATCTTGACAGGGCAAATGATATATTACCCGGATTTAGGTCAAGACAACACAACAAATCTATTAACACCTCAATACAGTTACAGCAGTACTGTTGTTAGCAGACTTAGTGTTGTATCATATGATAGTGATATTGATAATAGTCTTCTATTAAGAAACTACTTCATCAAAAACAATAGAATCTATAATCCGCCAGTATACGAGAATACCACATTTAATGTCGACAGCATCCGAGGTGTTTCGCTTTTATTTAAATGTGACAATAACGGAAATAATGAGCAAGAAATTCCTTTGGGTGTTGACAATAGAAACACGGCCTATTACAAAGTCAAAACATTGATGCCTAAAACTCTCAATGTAGTTGCACCAGAAAAAGATCGACTTACTATTCAAACATTCCACACCCCAGCATGTATTGCACCAACGCAAGTAATACAATTGCCAGTTAATTATTTCCCAAGTCAAGATATATTCTATTCTAAATTTAATATTGCAATCGCAGGTACTGCCGGATCTGCATTCTATATTGGCAATATTGATACAATTAATACGCTTGTCGTATTGAGCTCAATAACACAACCATTTACAGCAGAATTAACTCCGTTGACTGTACCACAAGTCGAACATGGATGGATATCAACATCTGCATTATCTACTACATACTCAGTCGCATCTGCGACGCAAAAATTGGTATTTACATCCTCTACACTATCTGGATTATCCGCCGGCATTGGTACGTTTAATTTATCATCAAAATTTACATATCAAAATGGAGAGTATGCTATTCTGAAGTCAAAACCACTCTATGTATATGTATCACCACAAGCATCTGTCAATGAGCTCAGTGCAAAGGTGTGGACGGTTAATACATTTACCAACCAAGGACCGTCAGCAGTCAACACTCTAAACTCAATAACAGTTAATACACAATTAACAACCGTTGGAAATGGCCATACAGAAACACTTGTGTTAAGCTCGTTCGGAACACGATATAAAACATATGCATGGACCATTGGAAACGAAAAGGAATATGTAACCAATTCACCAATTGCATCAGCCACAATCAAAGGAACTGCGGGTACATTATCTGCTATATCTGTCAAGGGGTATTATCTACAGCTAGATGTAGTCCCTTCATTAACTGCTCTTACATCGAGAGCGGATTATGATGATAATAAAACTGCATATGTCAATGTTAAAAATGCAATTAACTTACTACAAGATCGCAATAATGTAATTTATACAGCAAACTCTAGCGTCACGTCTGATTATTTCAAGCCATTGCAATTTATCGATTTGGCAACGCCTGTGATATCAGCAGAGCCTGCAGATGTATATTTTTATTCGGATTCAATTAGTAGTTTATATGATGCAGCTGTATTTACTTCAAATAATAAAGGCGAATATGTTGTTGGGGGTACTACTACCTCATATGTAAACATTCGTAGTCTGGATACACAACAATCAATAACATATGGACCGATTGAGTATAGCTTAGTCTCTGGATTTAACAATAACACCATTACAATTCCTGATAATATCATCACAGATCCAGACTCATACAACTGTGCCGTCTTGGCTATCACATCTACAGATACAATAGTAACTAATGCGTACAATTCTGTAGAAATTGGTAAAACAACAACATCTACAAGAGTAGACACAATTACGGCGATTAAGATACCAACATTCAATCTATTCTGGGATGAAGATTATTATGCTATTGGGTCTGCATTGACAATCAAAAATTATTACAAAAATACAAACTGTGGTGGTGCTGATTATGGATTGGGCTCGATATCAATAACATTTAATGGCCAGACACAAGTATATCCAGCATCAACTGAAACGTTTGCGTTTAACAACCTTAATGACATTGGTGTATATTCTATCTCCGTATCTGCGAATACATACGGGCTCCTATCATCAATTCAAACGACAATTGAATCGAAATATGATAGAGCTATCAATGTAGTTAATGCATTTGACACGTTTGACAAAAATGCACGAACATACAACGAACAATTAATATTCCCTTATAGTTTGGATCAAATCTATGTAGCACCAAACGAGATTGCCAATGCTAATAATATTAATAGTTCACTCAAGAAATTGCTTGCTAATTTTGATTATTTGATCAATAAATCAAAACTTAATGATACCAAGTTGCCAGTATTGTTTAATAAATGGTTAGGAGCGGAGAATAGCAAAGGCCATCGTTGGAATGATGTATCCGAATCAGATTGGGTTAATGTTTTCCCAGAATTCGACGCTACTGAATTTCATGACGTACAAGATGCCAAGATATACAATGATAGATTAATTGTAATTGATCGGAATACAGATAATACAATCACGGATAGTATTAAAATATATGATTTGGATCGACTTTCGAGAAAATTAAACGATACTAATCTCGTCGGAGAAAAAGATTACGTAGGGAAGCTAGACTCCATTGCTATTAATGACGATGGAGAAATATACATAACAGACACCGCGAATCATTGCGTATATGTCTACAGCATCGAATATAGTACTGGAACGTTTACATTTTTAAACAAAATCGGTGGTTTGGGCAATGCTCATCGCCCATATCGATTTAACACCCCGACTGATATCCATTATAATCTAGGCAAGATATACGTGATTGACAAGAATAATGATGTCATTAAAGTTTATAATGATAAGATGCAATACTTCTATAACATTTCTCACGGGGAATGGGTAATGAAGAATAATTTAGTATCCATCACTACAGATACTGCAGCGAATGTATATGTATTAACAGCAGATGGCCAGATATACACATTCAATAACACAGGCGAATATGTTAGCACAATATCAGGCATCGCCAATCCTTTTGCAGGCACTCCTGTTAAAATACATGCTAATAATATTGATGATGGTATAATTTATATCGTATATAATACACACATATCCAAGATTACGTCTCAGGGGTATTATCTCGGATATTTTATGCCTTTATATACGCCATATGTAACTCAACTCAATAGCATCTGTCAGTATGGTAGAGGCGTTTATATTATCGACACCCGATCAATCTATAAAAATACAGATTTTGTTTCAATCAAGAGCATTATAAATGATATTGAAGGTGCACTATGGAAAGCTGATGATATTTTGATCGAAGAACAAGATTTGATTCAAGACTGGGTATATAATGTCGTATTTAACAGAATCAAAGATAATTTCGAATTGCTCGCCAAAAACATACATTCCAAATATGTGAGAAGCATCGATCTTGCTGGTAATATATCTATTGATATGGAACCGATGTTGACAGCAGAACTACCGCAATTCGATTTCAGCCAATGTTTCATTGGACAAAATGAGCTTGTATTTACAGACGTTATCAATCGGGTAATTAAGCATCTGTATGCAAATCTTGATAAACTAAGAGTATCTCTTGACACAATCATTGGATCTGATATGTGTAAAAATAGCTGGTGCTGGTCTTGGGCATCGATGGGATCTTATGATCCAGTTAAAAAGAATTGTATCGTAAATCCAATCTCATTTATTGAATTGAGATCAGATAGTCCTGGTATTGGTGGTAGAACATGGGAACAGATGTCATCTGTTGGTAGTGGTTGTTGCGAAGTGGTAACACTTAGCGGCACACGCATTCCAGAAATACATCAAGGTTATATGGCACTTTCTCCGAATGGGTCTGTTCTTTCCTTGGGTGGTAATTCTAGTATTTTGTCACTTTATTCTTTGTCAAGCTAATCCATTAAGTAAATACAATTATATGGCATGTATTGTTAATTTTACGGATCTATCTTCGTTAGCGTCTTTGTCCTCATCGGCCCAGATGTTGATTTATCGTGATAATGGCCAGCCAGGGGCAGATGGATTTGGTCGAGTTACATTGTTGAATTTAAATAATAGTCTGCCTCTATTTTCGTTAGTTAGTTCTAATTCTAGCTTTTGGGCCGGCGGGTCGCAGGCATTTGTTACGACGTATGACGAACTCATAGCAGCTAAAAACAACTCATCAATTCAGACTATAATTCTAGGCAAAGATATTTCCTTTAGCGCGCCGGGCAATCTTTCAATTCCAGCGCGATGTTCTATCATTTTTAATGGATATAAGTTCATCAGAACAGGTTTAACTATTTTGTTTATCGAGGGCGAGGTGGTAGCCCCTCGGGTGCAAATATTTAGCAACTGGCCGGCTAGTACTATAAAAGGCACAATGAGAAATAGTGAAATATTTCCGGAGTGGTGGGGTCTACAGGGGTCTACAGTGCACGACGGTAGACATGATATTGCAATAAATTGCGCTATTCGTACATCAGATCCGTCCTTTAGTATCGGCAGAACTATCAGCTTTGCTGCTGGTATTTATTATGTCGGAAGGCCGCTAGATGCTACAGAATTAGCAATTCGATTTAAGGGTGCTGGTTCTAATGCTACTAAAATAATCGCATCCAAATTATGGACATCTGATACTTGGCAACCAACGACCCGATTCAGATTTTGGAGTAATTTCATGAAATACAGCGGGACTACCAACTTTACTGCTGCATGTTCTGTCCCTGGTGGCACTAAATTAATTACCCCAACCGGTGGCTCATTTGAATTTTTAAGCGGCGGCCAGGCACGCATAACAAATTCGCCACTGTATAACGGCACCCATACAGTTAGCGGTACAACAGCAGCAGTGGCATTAACATCAATAGTTCTTTCTGGGACTACATTTGTAGGTACAACTACAGGATTCGCCACACCAATCACATTAGATACTGAAATGGAAACAGCCAGCTGTGCTTCTTCTCTATTTTGGATTGGGGGTGGAAACGGGAGCTACTGGTCTGGGGTAGCTCCGATGTCTGGTGGGGGCGGGGCGCGATACTGGAGTGGTGTAGAAGGCATGACCATCGTTGCTGCGGAGGCTACAATTAATAATCCAACTAAAAGAATTAGCGGAATTTCATGGAAACATAATGTCGAAGAGAATACTATTATCCGTGATGTGGATATTCAGTATTTTTCCGGCATGGGAATTGGCGGCGGCATGTATGACACTTGGCGTAATGCTGGCGACGCGACGAAACAAGATGGTGGTATTATCAATGGATTGCAAATTCAGAATTTCTGGATTAAAGAAGCAACCCGTCGTGGAGCGATACCTATCTTTATTAATAAAAATACATCAGTTTGTAATATTAAAACTGGGACAATAGATTGTTCTACCACATCAGCAGCGCTAACTGCATCTTTCCCATACATAAGAACTTGGCCATTATTTGGAATATTAATTTATCAAGGTGACGGGGTGTCTGTGGACAGCGTCCATTTCGAGGGCATGGGCACTGGTATTCATATAGGAACAACAAACGATGGAGGTTCAATGACCAGACTTGCTTCATTGGAGAGCGAACGATTGATGGACTTTGGTGTGACTGATACAGACAGACAAGCTTTAATTCCACTGTCATCCAAGATAGTGCCTTTAGCTACACAAATGACCCAGCAATCTTTTGGATACCTTAATCACTTATCTTCTGTTAATAATGGATTTTTCTCTGATTTAGGTTCTTACCTATTTAGATATAGTGCATTAGTTACAATCGGTACTTCATTTGAATATGCCGCATTTATCAGTACATATCCTAATAATCAGTTTTCGACTATCGATATAACTAACCTAGCAGGCTATACTCAATATCTTTTGAGAGATTTACAATATGGCATTGATATCCCTGGGTATGGGGGTGGCGGCAGCAATTATGCGGAGTACAACAGCCGAATTTGTCGATATTCGAGAGGAATTGCATATGTTCCTGCTTCTACTGCACCTGGGGTGTATCCTCCGTCTGGATCCGGTCAAGTTTTCAATGGATATAGGCAATCAACGAGTTCAGGCACATGGATTACTAACGCCAAACCAGTAGGTTCTTGGGAGAAAACATATTACCAATTAATTTTATAATATAGGTGGCAATAAAATAAAGACACCCGGTAAATAGGTTATATGGGGATTGAAGAAATAGTCCGAACTGCATGGCGACATGTAGAAGCAAAGTTTAAACGGCTTTGCGATAACAATACTTGCTGCTGCGCAGGGTTATCACGGCCCATATCGGGTGAATTCAAGGGACAACTCTTCGGAGTCAATCTTGAGCCAACTCTAATAAAAGTCCCAGTATTATTAGAAAGGTGCAGAGACTAGATGGTGAGCCGACTTAGCAATACTCTATCCACGAGCGCCCGACAATCCCCATTATAATTTTATGCCGACATTTAGCGAATCTATTACATCAATTGACCCGCGCATCTGTGCAGGCAATACCCTGTCGACAATTAATCAAAATTTTGCGTTGCTTGATTACAAGCTAACCAATATTTCTCTATCGGCTGATTTATATTGGAATGCTTTATACACAATAGCCAAAGAGACTTCCAGCACATGGGCGGATGTTGCAACTGTTGTAAAATCAAACTCTGCAAATTGGAACGATGCGTATACCACCGTATCTTCATATAGTGCTTGTTGGTTAAGACCAATATCTCTTATTTTCCCATTGACACCAGATAATAATGCCATTAATCAAACTACATTCATTAACAGCATTTCATCGTGGTTAAATTCTAACTTCCCTGTTACGGCTACTATTGATTCGAATACAGTAACGAATTATTGCAAAGGCCAAGAAATATTTGTCTTTACATTGGGGTTCTATAAAGATCTAGAAACAATCGCACCAGATACAAGATACCTGACAGCTAAGTGCCGAGCTGCTGTTACCTGGAGCTATCGTAGCTGCAGTATTCGAGGTCGTTGCGTAACTAATACAAGAACAGTAATCGGCCATGACCGCAATAACGTGGCAAGCAGACGCGATAATAAAGCTACAGGATTTGATGCAGCAGGAGGCACCTCGGTATCATTATTAGCGCAAATTGCAGGTCTTGAAAATCTGAATTCATCTATAGTGAATTACATTCCAGCCGTTTACCAAAATTACTATAAATTTGTAAACAATAGCGGATCTCGCTGGCAGTATGTTACGACCACTCCTTTAAGTAGCTAACATGTCATGTTCGTATCCACAAATTAAAGACACTGAAAGCGCAGGTTCGGCCATTGTGCTTATCAATGATCATTTTAAGTGGATAGATAAACAAACGGGTGTTATATACACACAGACAAAAAAAATATCTGAAGCTGTTCCGATTCTGCAGGATATTGTAGCAACAACTGCATATTTGCTTGATACATCTACAGGTAAAGAAAAATACAAATCGTTAAACGATATGGTGTCGATAACCAGATCGACTTCATGTTTCGCAGTAAAGCCTGTAACAGTATTTTGCCCAATCAAAATAACAGACCGGTCCACCTTCGCAACAACTATTTCAAAATGGCTCGAAACTACGTTTCCAGCAGAATCTGCAGACTGCCGTTTGAATGATTTATATGTATTTGCATTAAGACAATATGCAGATGAAACAAATAGACCGAATCCTATCCTGGCACCGTATTTTGTATCCAAATTTAATGCGGTTAACAATAACGAAAGATTCTTAATGGGTCGATTTATCAAGACAGGATACCCCATACTCAAATGGGAATACTGGCCTACAATGAATCCTTTTTATTGCCCAGAGTCCGTCATTGAGGTTTGTGAACCAGAACCAGAAGGTTTTAGCTATTATTATAAATTTGCATCTTGTTCAGTTCCTGGTCTTGCTTTTTATTCATCTAATGATTATAGCCATTTAGTAGGTCTTGGGGTTGTTCTGGACAAATACCCAGATCAAAGATTCTTAGTAAGTAAAGTATCGGTTGCAGATAAAGCAATCACTACAAATCTTAATCCTATTTTCACAACAAAGAAAGGTTGTAGTGATACTTGTTATATCCTAACCAATACGTTTACTCAGGAAAAAATCGTAGCAACAAATGATGAATTCCAATTTTATGCTGGATCTGATACTACAGTGCAAATAGATGGTCTTGCTGGTGACTGGACTGTAGTAGCATCATCTGAAGATTGCGAATGTGGGTGTGAATATAGAATCAATAGAGCAGCACCCGTTATAATCAAATTGACAAATTGCTGTTGGAAATATCAGCCATGCCCAGATGTTGTTAACGGAACTCTTCGAAAAGAATTATTTGTCATTGATAATAAACGCATTTTAATCCCAGGCAAGGCTGTTACTCTTGCAGAGTATCCAGGAGTAAGATGGTATATTGAAAAGGTAGTTTACGATAATCAGCAGATAACAGAAGAGTATACTGTTGTAGATCTTTATGAAGATTGTAATTCACAAGAAATCCCAAAACCTAAAGATACACTGCTTTACAAATTAACACCGTCGTGTTTTAATACATCAAAGACTGTATTGTATTCTAAGAATCCATTACTCAAACCATATCTAGGATCTGTCGTATATATCAATCTCGATAATCGAAATTACTATTATGTGTCGATAGTTCCTCAAACATCCCAGTTGATTGAAAATGTCACCATAATAGATGTATATCAATATGGATATGAATTACCAGAATATCAAGCAGGCGAAAAAATAAAACAAGCCACTGTTCTATTCTCTGTATCTGCACTGCCTGATTACAGCGTTAGAGGTGCCGAGTATTATGTTCGTCCTAATATCAACTATACTAATAAGCCAGTAGAAACATGTAAGCGCAGATATTCATTTTGGAATATTGCCGTTGCTAATGTATTAAGCTCACAAACATTTGCCGCTGATGCCCAAAAATCAAGAAGCTGGAATTTTAACTATGTTGAAAATTATTCGAAAATATTAGATGAATGGTATGTAGGGGATTCGTGGTTTAATTTTGCAAACGATCAATTAGACGAATTAGCATCCATTGTAATGGGTAAAACTGCATCAGAGACCGATACATACCTAAAAGAAAATAATCTCTATTTTGAAATTGAAGTCGAGTTTAAAAGGTATCGCAAAACATTGAGAGGTTCAAGAAACCAATTATACGGAGAAGAAACAGATTCAATTGCTTATATCGGTCCGGTTACATTATATCCAGCAACTATAACCAATGCTAGTGTTGGATTTGGTGATTGTGGTGAAATTTTAGTTATGCAAATGTGCGGCTCTACTATCAAATACGGGGTAGATGCAGCAGATGGATTTGTATACAGCGGTCAGTATCTTATTTATAACGGTGAATATTACGCCGTTACATATGGATTGCGCTCAGATATCGCTACCATCATAACCCTGACAACAGGAAATACTACTATCATCGATAGCGCAACATATAACTCGTATTGCAATGATGTCTTGATTACGCCAACCGCCACACCAACAGCCACGCCAGTTGTACCAATTGTACCAATTGTGCCTACAATCCCAACGACGATACCGTCAATAACATACGATACTAGCAATACTTTAGCTGCACTTTACTTCACAGTACCATATGATGGCGGATCGCCGATCACAATATACCAATACACACTAAGTGATCCACTTGATCCTTATACAATTTGGACAGATGCAGTGGAGACTGAACCTCCTCTACTTATTGATGTAGGAAGCTATGGTGTATACACGATTTACGTCCGCGCAGTAAATGAGGTTGGTCCTGGCGGATACACATCAGTAGAAGTAACTACATCACCGTCGCCGACACCTACCCCGACGCCCGTGTAACTCAGCAGAATAATTTAGAGTGAAATAGAATATATTGAATATAATTTAATATACTATCATGTCTAGTCGCATTTTTATTCAGATAGCGTCGTATAGAGACCCTCAATTGCGCCATACCCTTAAATCGTGTATCGACAATTCAAAATTTCCTGAAAATTTAGTATTTGCAATCGCACGGCAATATCATCCTGCGGACAAATTCGATGATTTGAGTGAGTATAAAAACGATACTCGCTTTAAAATTATAGATATTCCATATGAACAATCAAAGGGTGTGTGCTGGGCGCGCAATTCAGTACAGCAACTTTATGATTCGGAAGAATATACTTTGCAAATTGATTCTCATATGCGGTTTGAAAAGAATTGGGATTTCGAAATGATAGAAATGATAGAAGATTTAAAGAAAAGAGGATATAAAAAACCTCTATTAACCGCATATGCGTCATCATTTAATCCCGCCAATGACCCTGAGGGAAGAGTGCGTGTGCCTTGGCGAATGTCATTTGACAGATTTTCCCCAGAAGGTGTTGTATTCTTCGTGCCGGAGGTGATGCCTGATTGGGAAAAACTAAAAGAACCAGTCCCCGCAAGATTTTACTCCGCTCATTTTTGCTTCACGTCTGGCGAATTTGCAAAGGTAGTACAACATAACCCCGATTACTATTTTCACGGAGAAGAAATTTCAATAGCAGCAAGGGCGTATACTCACGGGTATGATTTGTTTCACCCACATCGGGTATTGATATGGCACGAATATACGAGAAAAGAAAGAACAAAGCATTGGGACGATGATAAAAAATGGGCCGAAAAGAATATTAAATCACATGCCACCAATCGCAAACTGTTTGGTATAGACGGCATCACGCAAGAAGGTCATGATGGTGTATACGGATTTGGCAAATCAAGAACTCTGAGAGATTATGAAAAATATGCAGGTATTCTTTTTGAAAAAAGATCTGTACAGAAGCATACTTTAGAAAAACATAATCCACCAGACCCAACTGAGTATATCAGTGAGAAATTATGGCTCGATAGCTTTAAATCGATTTTTAAGCATTGTATTGATATTAGTTGCAGTCAGTTCGCCGAAGACGATTATGATTTTTGGTCGATTACATTCCACAGCACAAATAACGACGTCCTTTATCGCAGCGATGCCAATATAGATGAAATCGCATTAATGCGAAGAGATCCCGACGGGTATTGTAAAATATGGCGCGAATTTTCAACAGACACAAAACCCGCATATTGGGCTGTTCATCCTCATTCAAAATCAAAAGGATGGTGTAGAAGAATAATAGGTAAATTGTAACTAAAATTGGAAAAGAATTTTGATTTGAATATGTATACCTGCTGTTCTAAATAGCATCATGGATATCGTACAATATGAAGAATATTTAAAAGAAAAAAATATTCATGTCATACCATCTAGCTATTGGGAATCCGACTATCCCAATTCTTTCACGCTCATAAAACCTTTTGACCCCACAGTATTTCAAAAAAATTATAATTCGTCTTATATCGACTCTAAGCACACCTTTAATATTACGTTTTTATTCCAAAAGGAAGAATATTACGACACTAGCGACACTTTGGCGCTGATTAAATATATTTTAAAATCAGGCTTATCTCAAAAATATACAGTCACATTTAAATTCAATTACGATCCGCATCCTAATATTGTAAAAACTATGCCAATTGCTAATATTAGATATATTGGCAAGCTTCCGACAGAGGAATATTATGGACTGTTACAAAATAGTCATTTAATTTGTTCTAATCATCGTACTAATTATTCTGGTAGGTATCTAGCAGAAGCCGCTATGTTTTCTGTGCCGATTTTATCATCCCCTTCTGGAGGCAGTATGCAATTTTTGACTGACGACAATAGCTTGTTTTTCAAGACCAAGAATATGGATGGTCCTGAAAATTTTGTGCCTTGTGAAGAATGTTACGCAGGATTGTTTGGCGTTGTTGAGAAAAATTATAATAACCTGATTCGATTCGCTTATAGGTGTCGTGCGGTGGTTTCGCGATTATATTCGCAGTCATATTACACAGACACCCTAAAATATATTCAGGAGGCAACAGAATTATGAAATATATATTTTTCGGATTACCAACTTACATGTCCGACCGAATATTAAACATATTTGGATCACTAAGCAATGTGGCTAGTTCTACTAATATTATTGGTACTCCGGCAGAATCATTAGATGTTGGTACTGTTATCAATATCAAAGAGAGAATCAAAGCATCTCCGCATACAGCAGTATATCTACCAGCATATCCTCTCAATATGTTGCCTGTGTTTTCAAAGTTGCCTCCTGGAGATTTTCGATATACATTGATTTATTTGAAATATAGCATTTATGATTATATTCTATACAAGACCATTGAATCAATGCAAAGTGCATCTTTGTCTCTTCAGGATATTAATCGGTTTATTTTGACGAATGATTCGCATGTAAGAAGTTGGAAATCTCAATTCGAACAAGCAAGCAGAACTGGTGTTTTTGATTTGTCGTTTGCTCTTCAATTTGATGTAGCGAGATACGTTAAAGATCCATCCAAATACATTAAGGAATTTACGGATGTATCGGAATCTGTTATTAGTGGATCTGTGGCAAACAATAAAATTGATAATCCTCTTTATCTGAATAGATATAATGTACCTGAACACTATTATAACTCGACCAAAGACATCATGCTTGGTGATAATACATTACAACATATACTAGAACTCTAATGCCTCTTACTATTCCAAAATTTCAACGTAACGCAGACGCCATCGTGGCATATGTCCAACAACCGCATATAGCAGAACTTTTTAGACCAAGAGAAGGTCATCTTTCTCACGGAGATACCTATGGCCATAGCTCACGATTCTCTAGTCTTCTAAGTGAAGACATGCCAAAAGAATTAGTTAATTTAATCTTTTCAGGGGGCGGATGGGATGAAGACCTGAAGGACTTCTATCAGTTTATTCAAATTCAACGTTACATGCCGGGCGATTATATTGCACCACACCAAGACAAGTATGCAATTAAAAAATTGCATCTCGTATGCCTTACCACAAGTCAAAGTAACGGATTCTACGTCTTTGAGGACGATCGTTTGCACCGCATAGACGACGAAGCGGGTGCAAAAATCGAATTTGAATACGACGCCGTGCACTTTGTACCCACTTGCAATTATGAAAGATATTCATTAGTTATAGCCGAATAAAGATTATGGATAATAACTTATACGCCCTTTTCAATAAAACAAATAAAAAATTTGTATGCTTTTCTATTGGTAGTGAAAATTTGCCACCCGGCTCATTATATCGAAAGATTGAAATAGAGGGAGGCTTTAATCTAGACGCATACGAATGGATAGGAGATTATGATGATGGCCAATTTGTAGACAAAAGCCAACAGCCGTTTAAGATATCGGAAGTCGATTTGCAAAAGCAAATGTATGATGTCTTTTTCCGAAAATTCGAACCAGTATACGTATTGATGAATATTATCAACACCTTACTGATCCAATACGAAAAAGACCAATTGCCTTGGGTGGATGAGCCAATGGAAGAAATGTTGCAATTTTACCGAAAGCTCCTTATTAGAACAGAAACGGATGCTAAGTTTTACCAGAATTCAAAATTCCATACATATGTAACTAAGCAGCAGATAGAGGATGACTTCCAGTCTCGTTTGGAGAACTGATGAAAAAATACGCACAATTCAAACAAGGAGTATATAAACCACTTAACAGGGCGAAGTGCACAAACTCTGGTAATATTATCTACCGTAGTTTTCTGGAAAGAAAATTTATGATCTGGTGTGATAAGAACGCCAATGTCATTGAATGGGGCTCTGAGAATGTGATAGTCCCGTACGTTTCTCCTATTGATAATGCAGTTCATCGTTATATCGTCGATATGTACGTTAAAGTCCGCGAACGCGATAAGATCTGCAAATACCTCATTGAAATCAAGCCTTATAAGCAAACCATTCAGCCTACTATTACTAAAAAGAAAAAAGAATCAACTATCATTCATGAGCATGCAACATGGGTGGTAAACAATGCCAAATGGGAAGCAGCAAAAGGCTTTGCAAACAAGTACGGCATGAAATTTATTATCATCACAGATAAAGATTTGGATAATACGTGTAAGTAATTTTACATGTCCAAGAAAAAGCGACTTCGGCACCCCGAAGAAACTGATGAGCTTGCCAGAGTATATTTTGGCAGGGAAATTGACGGTCTAAATTTTAAAATCTATTGCAAATTTGATTTCAACGAAACACACAAAAGATTTTTACAGCTATTAGACGATGTAGACACAAAAATGGTCATGGTAGATGGCCCCGCTGGATCAGGTAAAACATATCTATCTGTTCTTGCAGGACTAAAGCACCTATCACAGAGACACTTCGAAAAAATTGTATATATTCGAAGCATAGCAGAATCCGCAGCGAAAAGTATTGGATCATTGCCTGGTGAATTGGATGAAAAATTCAAACCATGGTCAATTCCGTTAATGGAAAAATTATCAGAGCTAATTGATCGCACTACTATCGCAAATTTAATGGAAGACAATAGAATCGAGTGTGTTCCTGTTAACTTTGTAAGAGGCATGACATTCCACGATAGCTTTGTCATTATTGACGAAGCTCAGAATCTTGACTTCAAAGAATTGACCAGTTGTTTAACACGATTTGGTAACAACACTCAATATGTTGTTATTGGAGATGCCAAGCAAGCCGACATCGGCGAGCGTTCTGGATTTACACGTGCTACAAAGGCTTTTGCTGATGTTGAATGTATCGAAAACGGTATTTATTCGTTCAAATTTACTGAGGATGATATTGTTCGTTCTGCAATCCTTAAACTCATAGCACGCAAGCTAGGAGCTGTATAATAACGCAATGATGGCACGATAACCTAGCTAAAGTTATCGTGCCATCCTATAGTTATCGTTCTGTATTATTTGTCGTATTTCACTTTATAGTGAGATACTAGCATTTCATAGAATCTTTCATTTGGGTTTGCGATAGACTGGCCTGCGTGTTCGTATTTGGTTCTTGAATGTGGTTTATACAAATAAGATAGCCATTGATATCCTAAACACTCTTCGCAGAACTTTGCAATCGCGCATGAATTATACTCGCCACTATGGCAGTCGATAATAATATTTTTCTTTGCATTTGCAATAAAATTGATAATTGCATCAACACATTGCAGTTCATGAGAGTCTTCTTTTAGCACCACAGACAGTTTAGGATACTGATCCAATATATTGTTTGCGGTAATTGTATCAAGTGTAGCATCTTGGATAGATATCCATGAATAATTAATAACATTCAGGCTCCACTTTTCGGCTACCTTTCTTGATATGTTTAGTACCTTTGGAGGCGGCTTGATCATGTGTCATTTTAAAGTATTGCGGTCTAAAGAAAGATCGTAATTTTTATCACACAGCAATGAATTTTTTAAGTCATCTCCATTAATTTCGAATTCTTTTTTATTATCCTCAACGAAAACTAACATATTGCCTTTTTCTTTTTTGCGAACGTAGCTATATATTGTCTTTTTATTGTCTTTTCGGATTGAAAGATAGTATTTTGGAGATTTCATTACAGGGCGATTTTCTTTAAACGGGACTTATCAATAGTACTATTCCGACTACCGATTTGGTATGTAGTAAGATTTTGTTCCTGTGGAGCTGATTGTGATAGAGTTGGGTCGAGATATTCGACTAACCAAGAACCGATTGGATTTTTCTTGCTAGCAAAAATCTTTTCATAGCCCAAACTCGAAAGTCGGTTATTCGCCAACCATTCGATATATTGGTGTACATTCTCCTCATTGAATCCAATCAAACTGCCCTTTGAGAACAAATAGCTAGCCCAATCCTTTTCACATTGAACTGCCGTTTTATACATCTCATAAACCAAGTCAGTATTCTTTTCTACTAGGTCTTGGAAACCTTCATCTGGATTGGTCTTCCAAAGCTTGATGATGTTTTGCGTAATTGCAACGTGAAGCGATTCATCTTTATTGATCAGGCGAATAATTTTCGCCATTTGAGGTGCCTTTCCTTGTTTGCCAAACCAGAAGGAGAACAGGAACGATACATGAAAATTAAGTCCTTCTGCAATCTGCGTTGACAAAACAGTCTTAAAGATTTGCTCTTGAACATTTCTATCCGAATCTTTGGTGCCTAAAAGATCATCAAATGCTTTAGTTACTTCGACAGATCTCTTATTGATTTCTTCATTGACTACGATTGAGTCAAAAAATTCCTCTGGCTTCTTGGTAAGGCCTTTAAGCGCATGCGTATAAGATTCACTATGAAGAACTTCACAGAATTGCCAATACGAACAGGCTGCTTCCAATTCAGGTAGCGTAATGTATTTGGTAATTTCATTAATGCCTCTGCTCAGCACTGAGTCTGTTGCCGTTTGCCACATTAGATTATTCTCAAAGATCCATTTCTCTGTAGCACTCATTGTGTCAATTTTCGACGCTTCGCCAGAAAAATCAATCTCCTCTGGATTCCAGAATGCAGACTTTTGATCTTGATATAAATCATAAAATTTCTTATACTTGAAAACATCGAACCGTTGTAGGTTGAGTTCAGGTCCTAAGAACATTTTACGTTCATGTGGTGGAATATTAGATTTGTTGTATACGCTTTTCATAGTGAGCAAAATCCGGTAGCACATCCAGAATCGTCCGAAGACTCGGCTTTTTCTGATGTATCATTTTCTGAGACTTCTTCCGCAGCAAGACTTGTGTCTGCTGAGACTATTTGTTTGTTCTTCGCATAATAAAGAGTCTTCAGACCGTATTTGTATGATAAAAGAATATCATACGCAACGTCTGTAGTTTCAAGTTTATTATTCTCATAATTGCCGTAGTTGTAGTAATGATTGGTACTAGCGGCCATGCACAGCCATTTCGTAATAGCTGCAGCACATTTGATAATTCCTTCATTTGTACAATCATACGCCGATTTATAATACTTACCGTATTTCTTTGCACCTGGTGCAATCCATGCCGCACTTCCTTGACGATCATCTTTGAATTGGAAGAGACTGACAATTGGTTCCATACCATTAGTCGAATTCTGGGTTAAAGAACTATTGTGCGATATAATCTTGCTTTTTCCCGAGTCGATTACATAAGAATGGACATTTGGAGATTCTACGTCGTACGTTGGACAAATTTCGTTAGATTTTGTTATTCTGTTGATTTTCATATTCGTTATATATTTTATACAATTCGTCAATACTGATGCTTGACTTGCTTTGTTTTGAACAATTTTTTGATCTCTCTAAAATTTCTAAATTGACAACAGACCCAATCACTCTCGGTGATATGTCGTTTATATATCCTTGCTTCTGTGAATATCGATGGTCTACATGATATTCCTTGCTTCTTTTTTCAAAAAGTACTTCATTATCATTGATTGATTGGGATGTCCAAAATCCTACTTCCATTTTGTATTTCTTCCAGTCATCTAATTTGTCAAGAGTTAGCCACACACCTTTTTTTTCCATTGTCTCTCTTAACTTATTATTAATCTCTTGATGATGTGCAAGCCATTCATCACCAAATATGCGTTGGAGATTGGTTGGGTTTCTTGTGTTGTTGAATATACGTTTGGCATTTATTTTTTCCAAAATAATATCAATATCCTCATCCGTATACCCTTTGTCGTAATATACAGAGCTCAGTAGCCCACACTTTTGAAAATAGTATTCTCGTGCTAATTTACTAGCTTCCTCTTCGGTGCAATCTTGTCTTGACAAATAATACTCTTTGCACCATTTGGATTTGCGGCGCATGTAATTACTATATTCACATTTCCATGTATGTGGATATTTTTGTTTATACTCATTCAATATATTAACTGAGGATTTCTTGCTTGACAACTGAAATTTTTTAAATAATGCTTCGCCTTTTTCTTTGCCGTGTCTCGCACAAAACCCTTCTAAAGATGTAGTCTTTTGAGATTTTAAATTGGCTATTTTTAATTCCGCTTCAATTAATGTAATACCGAATTTGAGAGATGCTGTGAGTGGATCATACATAACCGGAATTTTGTTTTGAAGACAATATTTGACTCGGGTATTCCATTTGTAAAATCCATCTTTTGACCATTTGTCTTTTATCGCCATTGCGAAAACTTTTATAGTTTTGCCTTGAAATCCCTCGCCATATAATTCATCTACATCTTTTTTGGCATTTATATTCGATGAAAATGCATTTAAAAAATCGATAATACTACTCTTTAGATTAGAACGTTTAGTTGCCATAATGCGTATAGATTTTACTTATCGCATTATGGCAACTAAATTGGGTAGATTATTCGATTTCCATAATTTCTTCGTCAACTGAAAGTTCTTCCACTGTCTTCCACCCATCCTTGGTCAGGAATCTATGATCTTTAGTCGCTTTGATAATATCACCATTTTCAAGCTCAATATCAAATACTTCGCTAGTGCCATTGTAATAAATTCTATTCGTCTCAACCGGCCCGTCTTTTGTTTCGAGTGTAATAGTTTTATCAGACTCATGCCAGCCTTTCATATCATGCATTTCAATATTCTTCCACGAAAACCCAAGTTGTTCGCAAATTTCATGGAAGTTCATAGGTTTGCCATCAACAAAGACTTTGGTATCCCATTTTAGGCACTTTTCGCACGGCATCTGTGAGGAGACCGTCATGTTTCTCATGCCGTCACGACGAATATTTGACATCAGGGCATCCCAGTCCATTGAAGGCTTTCTGGTAATAAATTCATCCACATCCTTCTTGTATAGATCAAGCTTGGAATATCCTTGAGCGTATTTGGATTTAGACCAGTCAGGCGCTGGTCCCTTTTCTTTGGCAAGCAACCAAGATGCCTCCATTAGGTAATATTGCTGGCGTTCCATGAACTCATCGATAGCATTAGGTGCTTCTGGTGAATCATGATTCAAGCCTTGTGTCGCTAACCATCCTGCTAGATTAGTAATGCCAATACCAAGCGATCTTTTATTCTTAGTGAATCTTTCGGCAGCAGGTGCAAAGTATAATTGGCGATCTACCATATCATCTAGCATGCGTACGGCCTGATGGCATACCTCACGGTGTTCATTTGCCGATCTGATATTGAGCATATTGACCGCCGCAAGCAAACACGTACCAATTTCACCATTAGGATCATCTAGGGATTGACATGGTTTCGTTGGTTGTAGGATTTCTACACAAAGATTCGTCATGTTGACACGCTCAGTCCATGGAGAAAAATCATTAGCAAGATCGATATTAAGAATATAAATTCTGTTCGTTTCGATTCTTTCTTTGATCAAAGAATCAAAGATATCATCTGCAGGAATAGACTTTTTAAATTTAATCTCTGGGTTTGCTTCTGCCTTGAGATAAAGCTCGTCAAATTCAGGCATACCAAACGAATCAAATAATTCAGGAACCTCATGATTCGAGAATAGAGTAATGTTTCCGCCTTCATTCCAGCGTTCATAGAAGATTTTAGAAATACCAATTACATAGTCAAGATGTCTTACACGATTATATTCGGTACCACCAACATTTCGCAATTGGAGAATAGATTCAATCTCCCAATGGAAAATAGGTGCATTGGCTGTACCGGCACCACGTCTAGCACCACCTTGTTGCTGAGACTTGATCGCATCTTGGAACACTTTGAGATATGGAATAACCCCACCATGAATAGTCTCGCCATTCTTAACAGGAGACCCAACACCACGAATCTTGCCGAAATCTAATCCAATGCCATATCCATAACTGGTAGCCCTCGCCATAATATGCGCAGACGAAAAGATCGAGTCTGCCGTATCATCGACTTGAATCAAGCAACAAGATGCACCTGTCTTAACGGGGGTTCTCCATCTTGTAAGCATTGGTGTTGGTATATTCAAACGACGCTCAGATACATCGTCATAGAATTGGCGGATATATTGAATCCGTTTCTTGGATTCATAATTTGCATAGTGAGACATACCAATACACATGAACGCAAATTGAGGAGTCTCATATACTTTATGATTGACTCGATCTTGAACTAAGCCAGTGCGCACGAGATGCTTCATGCCAGCAAAATCGAACATAGTCTCGTCTCTTTCGTGGTCAATATAACTGCCAATCTTATTGATCTCTTCTTCACTGAACTTGTTAATTAGCTCATCTGTATAGACTCCGAGGTCTACACATTTCTTGATGTGGTCATATAGTCTTGGTGGTGTATTACCACCCCACACTTCTTTACGAAGGCCATATACCAAAAGCCGTGCGGCTACAATTGAATAATTTGGATTTTCTAAAGAAATAAGATCTTCTGCTGACTTAACCAATGAGTCTTGAATTTCCGCTGAGGTGATGCCATCGTAGAAGTTAATCTTGGCATTCATAAGAATATCAATTGCTGATGCTCCTGCTACGCCTTTTGTTGCATGGTAGACCATTCTATTGGCCTTTTCTGCATCGAAAATTTCTGTATCTCCTGTCCGTTTTTTGACTAAAATGTCTTTCATGTAATGTTTATCGAGCATACGTTTTAGTATTTAGATTCTTATAATGGCTGAATCTATACTATTCGTTTATTTATTTTTATATTAATCTTCGTCTTCAATATCGACCGAAATCGTCTCATCTTCGAGAATGATTTCCTGGATTTTATCAAACAGGATCATCTCTGCTTTTTCGCTGTCGATGGGATTATCCGTCATAGATACCACAGTCTTAATCAGGTATGCGATGGCAACTGCACACTCTTCGATAGTTGTGTCTTTGCAAATTTTGACATCAAATGCTTCGTCGTCGCCAGACAATTGAACGAGAAATAATACATTTGAATCATTCGATGATTTCTTTACACTCATATCGATAATATGATATTGTGTGTATGCAAAATCAAGAAATGTATTGAATTAAAATGGCATTACATCGACATCTTTTTTTGCCGCGTACTGATCTATTAGAGCTCGTTCTGCTTGTGCGTCTGCACTTATCTTGTAAATAATCTGGACTGCATTTTGAACCTCTTTTAGCATATAGTCATTGATTATATTAAGTTCAATGTTTGTAACGTCTTCACTCTCCTCGTTATCCAAAAGACCAGAATCAATTAATCCTTGTGCCCACGACTTTGCCAGGGCGTCGGCGATTTCTGGTATGTCTTTGGTACTAAACATAGACAGATATTTTTTGAAGAGATAGAAAACAAGATAATTTGTTATATCCTCTCTAAATATTGACTTAATGTCTGAATCAAATTGGAAATCATCATTCATGGCAGTTTGAGATTCAAATGATTCAAGACGGCCAAAAGATGAGTCGCTTCATAAACCGCGTCAAAGAGTGCGTGGTGCAGTGGATGTTTTTCTGATCTTTCTTTTCGGAATTTGTTGTCAGGATCAAATTGAAGAATGGTTCTTACACATCTCTCTTTATTATATGGCCACGGTGATCTTTTGCCACAAAGCTTAAAGCTATCTTCGAGAATCGAGCAATCAAATGAAGGGCCGTGTCCCCAGATATAACTATTTGGCACTTTTCGAAACCACTCCTCGAATTTGGTAGTTGCGATGTCTAGTGTGACTGGATCAACAAGCAGCGCTTTTTGTATATTTTCTGGTTGTTTTTTCCACCAGTTCATTGTATTCACTTCAGTAGTAGCCCCTTTCTGAACCGAATCCAAAGGATCGACATTGGTATAGAATGTATCATACATTCCATTGCTATCAAATCTAACAGCACCTATAGAAATAATCGCTGCGTTGTGTTGTGTTGATAGCGTTTCGAGGTCTACTAAAACGTGATTTCTCATTTATATATCTAGGTTTGTTGATCTTTATTATCAACGAAGCGATCATATTTTTCAACAATAGATTTTTTAATTTCCTCACCATCTGCATTAACTGGCACCTTTGCCAATTTTCCCATAACAACTTCTGCAATAGAATGCTGGAGGTGATAATGAACGGGCTTGTTGTTATTGATAATTGCCAAAAGTAGGCAATGCTCGTCATCGGATAATTGCCTGATAAAATCAGTATGAAATGTCATATATTCTATTTGATTGGTTGTTTTTTAATTCTGTTTCAAAGTGATGTAATTTATTAAGGACGTTATCTTTGAATCTTGACATTGCTGCTGCAAAAGCTATAATAATGATGGCAACTAAACCATACCCTAGAAAGTCGTAATAACCAAATGAAAATGAGGACATATAAAATTATTTACAACAAGATGGAAGTCCTTTTGTTCTTATTTGGTGTAGTTTCGTCTCTCTATCAATCTGTATCTTTTGTCTGAATGCCACACCTCTCCTTCTGTCTGAACTTCGTAGATTCCTTCTGTGGTTGGGATCTGAGTGCCTTTGATCGGTGTCAGAATCGATGGTTGGTAAATTTTAAGAGGTGTTACCGATGGCATGCTTTCCTGCTGCGAGTGTTTACACGCCAGTAGTTGTATTGCCAGTGCTATTAGGATTATCTTTGTTTTCATTCTTTTTTGGCGTAAAGTATTCACTCATATCTGTCATGAACCTTTGCTCCGATAGGAGATAGGAATATATTAAATCTGCCATATCCGATGAGTCGGTTGTTTTTTGACCCCGAAGCATTTCGATTTGATCGGCATATTCTTTTTGCTTCTCTCTAGATTTAGAATGGATTTCATAGTAATAATACTTGCCCTTCCATTCTAAAAATAGAATAGTCGCATCCAGAAGTCTTTTGATGATCTCTATCACTTTTCTTTACCAGTTTCTTTGGCGTGTAGAATGTTAAGTGCAAGAAAATCAATTACTTTGTATATTTTGGCAAGACCAGTTCCTTCTTTTGGTGTTGGAATGATGGCAGCAAGCGCAGAAGCAAATGTCACCAATGCCGAAAATACTTGGAAATATTGATTGTTGATTAGCGGTTTAAGTAGTTCTTCCATGAATCTACTTACCTGTAGCATGTGCATTTTCGCTAATATTCATCAAAAGTGCAGTTTGCAGGATTGATGTTCTAATTGGTGTCAAAGATATACCATGATCGAGAGCGCATTGACTATCTAACGCACAATTTGCTCTTGGAATTGGGTCCATCTTTTTATATTCTTCCAATGTCATATATTGCTTTTTGGGAATTTTATCTCCCATAGCAGAAGTCAATATGTCTATAATTTGTTTCGTTGTGATGTAACCCGGTTGTGTTAAATTGAATGTTTTACGGCTCGTTTGCAAGCTGAATGTCTTGTAAGCTGCACGCACGAACTCGTATAAATCAGTATAAGAATTCGTTGTATTGATTAATTTTTTAAAGAGGATGAATTTGCTGATAACGTTTTTTGGATGCGGTACTGAATTAAATGGGAGCCTCATTCTCCATATCAGCGCATCTGTATTTTTGAGCAATTTTTCACCAAGAGCCTTTGTTCCACTATACCAAGACGAGTTAGCATCATCAAAACAAAAGTTAGGTTCGTCTCTTTCGTTGTATAATTTCGTAGGTGATTCACCGATATCACACCGAGGATCGCTGTATATGCATCCCGTAGAAACATGCCCGAATTTGACATTGAGACTATCACATATTTCAGCTATTCTTAGAGGCATGAATGCATTAGCTTCGATGCATTCTGTTTTTGCATCAGGCAATTCACAAGCAGCGATGTTTGGAGATCCAGTGTACGCTGCGCAGTTAATCACTCTTTCTATGCCATTTTCAAGAAGATATTTTCTAAACTCTTCTTTGACTATAGGATGTCTGGCTGAATAGGTTTTGAGCTCTGGGGTTAAATCACTCAAATAACGGGCAAAAGCACTTCCAACATAACCATTAGAACCCAACAACAACGTCATGGTTTGACGCTGCCTCCTGGTTCATTCATGTCTTTTTTATTTTTTGAAGACCAATTAATCAAATCCCAGCCGTTGCTAAACTTTTTAGGATTTTCTCCTTTACGTCGCTTTGGTCCTTTGCCTGCTTGAAATTTGCTCATATGTTATATTACTAACGTCTCAAAATGAAATCAATGATTAATTGGGGCTTTTCGAAGAATTTTTTGAAAATCAAAATCACTCCTTCAATTACCTCGGGGCTTACAACCCCAACTATGCCGTAAATTAATGCTTTAGTAAAGCTACTGAAATCTGATTGCTCGAGTATGAACCATGAAATGCTACTTGAAATTCCAGCGGCAAGGATTTTTCTCACATAAGAACCGATGCTATACTTTGCATTGCTGTGTAAGATTCTAGCCAGCATACCACCGGCTCCTATGAGAGAAACAATCCAACCGCCTTCGGCGAATCGATCAACAATAGTTTTTTCTGTATCCATTTTATTATCAATACTTATTTAAGGTATTGATAACTATTTGGCTCGCCATATCAATTATCGTAAATATTGATCACATTGTGCAGGAGTTGTGGTCCGTTGATGAACATTTCGCCAGCAACCTTATTAAGACCCAACGCGGTATTGGTGCCAATTTCATCTCGGTGATGGCTCGAGAGAGCCGTAGCCAAATTGAAGACATCGTAGTTATTGACTTTCGTATAAACCAAACGCTGTTGCTTTGCTGGCATTTCGCTAAGATCGATACCACGATTCTTATGTTCGATGATAGTATCGAGATACCAATCAGGCATCAGGACATCTTGTTGGTCTGTAGTCAATACATCAGCAACTGCTTCCATTTCGTAGAATGATGCACGATGGTTCTTCATCTTTTCTACCCGCGGGGCAATCAAAGAAGATGCATTGTTTTCTTTGATGAAGTTAAGGAACTGACGCCCAACATTCTTTGTTTTATGGGCTTGGCGGTAAACAAGATTCTCACGAGTTGTCATCCCATTCGTGCACAGCAAACGGAGGAAATAATTTGAATATTTCTGTGATACGAGACCGATCTGAGTAGTCACACCAAATTTCCAAAGATCACCATCACCACAATTGATTTCATCAGATCCAGTAGTGTCAATGAAGAAGGTTGCATTCTCTGGACTGAAATAGGCACGGCTAATGCTATTTTCAGAGGCGATGATGCTATTCACCAAATCATCAATACGATCATCGTAGTCTAGCTGGGTCGCTTCAGATGGTCCGTCTTTGATCACACAGGTAATATTCTCTTTCTTGTCCGCAATATAACCAAACCGCTTGTTGCGATCGATGGTCTGCAGAGCCTCTTGCAACGGCTTCCAATTTTGATCTGGTTCCTTGAGCACACCATTAGTAAGGCGAGCTCGAAGGCCAATCACATCCATGAGATCGTTGAACTGTGTCGTATTGATCTTATTGTCGTGGATGTAAACGCCATCTTTGCTGCAATTAAGATCTGCCGCACTGAATGGCCGAACGTTGTAGGATTTGATTTCTGATTTGAGGTCGTCGATGATTTGCATGTTTTAATATCGCCGCTGGCGTGTACGCAATCAACTCAATTCTCAATCAGCACATACGTAAATGTTTCTTTTGCAAAGTCTTGTCCATATAAGCGGATCGCTTCTGTTTTGGCCGCATTATAGAACGCAGTCCATTGGCTAGGTGGAAATGTTTGACATCCTTCGGATGACGTTCCATTAATACCTCCCCTATGAATGTTGATTCCAAACCATCCAGTGTCCAATACACCACCATCTCTTTTAACTGTTACCTCACCCCTGCGTTGGCAGATCGCTGGATGTGGTCTACTTCCATTGTGTGTATCAAAGGCATATACAGGCCACACCCCTGGTTGCAGCACAGCAATCCCTTTACGTGTGCGTGTTTGCTTGCGATAGACTGATGGGTCAGTATTTGCGTTGTATGAAGCAAATACATTAGGAGAAATGATGAAAATAGCATCATCATAGATTCCTCGATCGTTTGATAATGGATTACCCATAGTCTTCTTATAGTAACCTCGAACTCCGCAAAACCACAGATTATCTCCTGGTTTGAAGTCTGGATACTTTGCAGCTACTTGGCTTAGTAGCTCTTCCTTCGTGATTTGAGGTCTGCTTGCTGGTATAAATGGCATGTAAAATACTTATGCCACAAATAGAAGGATATAAGTGTATGAAGTAAAATGGTGGCTATAACAGGACTCGAACCTGCAAAACTTGCATCCTCAATGCAATACGTTTACCAATTACGTCATATAGCCATGAAATGGTAGGAGCGACAGGATTCGAACCTGTGATGATTGCCAGTGTGTAAAACTGGTGCGTTCGGCCGCTACGCTAACACTCCCATAAAAAGTACCCGCAGAGGGATTCGAACCCCCAACCTCTTGATCCTAAGTCAAGTGCCTCTACCGATTGGGCTATGCGGGCATATGTAAATTGTCGAGACCTGATCCATCGTGTGCACTCGAACACACCTCCCGCACCGATTAACTGCGGTGTTCAACCTATAAACTTCGAAATGGGGGTCTCAGTTAGTCTTTAGTATCTTTCGAACGATACCATTAACTATTCGCGAATTGGTTCCCTGGGATGGAATTGCACCATCTTCGTTCGCTTCACAGGCGAAGACATTAACTAAATATGCTACACAGGGCATGGTAGCCACGATGGGACTCGAACCCATAGAAAACAGTTTTTGAGACCGTCACGTTTACCAATTACATCACGTGGCTATATGGAAAATGGTACCCAGTAGAGGAATCGAACCTCTATTCGCGGTTTAGAAGACCGCTGTCCTATCCGTTGAACGAACTGGGCATATGGTGGGCAGTAGAGGAATCGAACCCCTGTCTCAACGTCCGTAGCGTTGCGTACTATCCGTTATACGAACCACCCAAATTAACGAGGCCGTCTCTCCGGCTGTCACGCACTTTACCAGGTGGCGTTCGCCTATTCAGATCAGTATAATCAGAACTTAAACCCAACACCTGCTCGAATTGCAACGACGCCATCCTTGGCATCATTCTCTACAAGGAAATTGTAGGTTGCATCTGCAAACAGATTGAGGGTATTAGTAAGACTATAACTTAGACCGCCACCGGTTCGTACGGTCCATTGATCTGTATCGAATTCATAAGCACCGCCCGCCAAGCCATATACAGAAAGCTTCTCTCCTACGGGGACGTAATAGAGAAGATTACCACCTACGGTATAAAGGTCATCTGCTACACCAACAGTAAGTTCTGCTTTCAGATCGCCTACAACTGGAGCTTCAAGACTCAAACCTCCACCGACTGTTTCATCACCATTGTCAAGGACCACAGTTGTGAATGCCTTTGAAACCCATCCTGTGGATCCAACTTCTGGTGTAGCAGGGGTTGGAGGTGTTACAGGAGAGCCTGCAAATGCCATTTGTGTTGCGAGTGCCATTACTAGTGATAGTAGTTTTGTTTTCATAATTTGATTTTGTTGAAGATGTTATCTTCGTTTATATTATACTTTGTGGTGTGTGTTAAATCAACATCTTATTGTTTGTTTTTTAAAAATCAAAAGAAATTAATGCCTCTTTCTTTTCATCATAACTGCTACCCCCGCTGCTGTCATCAGGACTCCTGGGTTCGTTGGTTCGGGTGCGCTAATATGTTGCCCATAGCAATCCCATTGATTTCCATTCCGCACACAAATACCATCAGGCCCGTCAGAACCTAATGTATTTAATCGAAAAGAATTTTGCCCATTAACTCCCTGCACTAAAAGGAACCCGATGCTTAAAATTAGTGCCATGTTGAATTTGCTTTTACACCAAATATAGAATTTAGTAGGAGCTACCATCAAAGAAGTGCGTTGGGGCTCTTCTTGTTTAGATTGATTGTTTGTAGTGGTTGTATGTATAGTGTGCATGTTTTAAAATTGGAGGATGGCTTGAGAATCGCACTCAACAACAAACGTTTTGCAGACGTAGCCCTTCACTAGCCGGGTCGCCATCCAAATTGTGCGGTTCTCTCCCGCAGTCACTAGTTGAACTGATGTTGGATATCCTCGACATGCGTCCGTCTAGTCGTCCATGCCAAATTTAAATTAGTAGCTCAATACGTATCTGATAGTCACCCTCTCACCAGGAATCTCGAAGCTTGAGACGTGTTCTGGAGGATCTCCATCTTCGCCTTCCAATTCGATGTCATCTGTACCGTTATAACCTTCAAGGTCATCATACAAGTCAGAGATAGCTGATTCGATATATGACGGAAGATAACGCGAATTGTCTTCTTCTGGATTGATGTATCTTCGCCCTCGTTTAATATATGCATCATATTCAACTACAGTCTTGTCACCTGAAGGTCGTGTATATACACCCCCGGGAGTTAATGCTATTGCACCATTTCGATCATATCGTTTGAGAATGTTTTCAAATGCTTGAATTGCTTTGGATGTCTTCGCTGGTGCAGTTAGTTCTGCTTCGATAAAAATCGAATATTCTTCAGAGTCGGATGCATTTGATGCGATTTGATCTGCGTACGCTTCACAGATGAGAGATTGGTCGTTAGTGGGCATAAGAGTATTTAAGGTTAAGTAAGTTGATGTTCTGCAAGTTTGGTACAAAAATCCTTGATTGCTTTGTTATATAGTTCCCTGAATGTATCTTCTCCAATATCTCCTTCAACAAGATAATCGATATGATGTACTATATCTGCAGCAGTATCTAATATAATCATTGCTACTTCAAACTTATCTAAAATATCAGTAGGATACTTCCGAGCCTGCCTGAATTCATTTGGAACTTCATTGCTATTAATAAGGGACATGATTTCCCTCGAAATGTCAGTCAATCGAAATTGATTGTAATCAAAATGCCCTCCACTCATATTTTAGAAATCAATGATTGCATCGAGTGCGATAACCAATGCTTTGATAATCAATGCAAAGTACAATATAACTAAAAATCCAATGCTTGTGAAATAAATCAATTTTGGTATTGTAGTGATAATTGAGTCTATATCCATTATGTTGATTTGGTTGATTTGGTTGAATGTGGTGCGGTAGACAGGACTCGAACCTGCAACATTCTGAGTGGAAGTCAGACGCCCTACCAATTGAGCTACTACCGCGTAAACAATTATACAACGGGGCTGTTAGCCTATCAAGTCTTTTGTTGATGCTCTTGCGTAAAATGTGAACGTAATCGGAATTAGTTTCCATGTGTCGAGTACTTTTATAATCGGTCTCGTTTCACAATATCCGTCCCACCCCTCGACTACTTCAAATTCATCAGTTTCTTCCATGTCATATTCTTTCTTGCGAAGAATGAAAGAACCCGATTCTTCGTCATAAGATATTGCTTTGTTGTATTCTTCCAGAAACCACAGATCAGCATCAACATACAGAGTGTTTGTGCCTTTAAAAAATTTAAGAAGGTTTTGTTTGAATCTACACTCCCGAACATCAGTACAGTCAGGATGCTTGTATTTTACTATAAACCTTGGATCTGATAATAGTTTATGGAAATGATTAAAAGATATATTCATACTTAGAATCCTTCATATCTTACGATTTTCATTTTACCAAATCTAGGAATCCCCTGTGCAGTCTTTCCTTGGTATTTTACTGTGGCTAGCATCCCTTTGACTTTTTCGCGGTCATTAAATAAGCCACGTGCATATTCTTCGTTGCCAATAACTCCAGTAGAAAAAGCTCTACCGTCTTCAAGAGCCAATACTGCTTCTGTGGCTAGTCCGGTGCGATTACCTTGACCTTCTTTGATTTCGACAATATTGAATTCTTCGTCTTGGAATTGTTTGAGTTTCAGAAGTCCTTTCGATCTTTTATTCTCATAGATAGATGTAGTATCACGAATCATGATACCTTCATATCCATCTTCCACACACTCACTTTCATACTCCGCAATAGCATCGCTGCCATTTACGAACAATGTAGTAACCATGTTTATATGCTCATTATTACAAAGCCGTAATTGCTTTGTAACCAATTGCCAATTTCTTTCGTCGAAAGTTAGTTGTCGGTTATTTAGATCAACAAGATCATAAACATGATATTGAATATCTTTGCATTCCGCAGTGTGTTCAATTTGACGAACTAACCCCGAAATCTTTTCAAACGGAATGGTATGATTGTAAAGCTCACCATCTAGAATAAAAGATTGATTTTCTTTGAATAAATCTTCAAGAGCATTTTCAATATGGGTGCATGAAGTGATCTGTTTGCCCTTTCGACTTTGGAGATATACTTTACCATCTTTAAGATACGCAATGCATCTATGTCCGTCTAGTTTGGGCTGAAGAGCCAATGGTGTACCAGGTGCTAGAGGGTGCTGATCCCATTTATGAGCAAGCATCGGTTCAAAGAAATTCGCACCAGATGATTCCAATGTCTCGCTGAATCCGGCGTCCTTTTTCTTGCGATAGATAGATTCAGCCTTTTTCAGAGCTTGTTCTTCTGCCGTAGTTGCGTTTGCCTTACCAACATTCTTTGCGAAACAAATAGTCCATTGCGAAGTAGTCAGCTTGCCTCCTACTTGCCCTTCAATCGTTCGATACTTGTCACCTTCTACTTCAATGCTCCACTGAAGAGGTGCGCCTTTGGTACTGTATTTGTAAAGTGTTTGCATTGGATTTAATATGTTGAAATTGAATTGCGAGGACTCCATTCGTTTAAATCTACTATTTCATACCAATCACATGGCATATCTCCAATAGTATAACCACACCTACCGTAGTTATTTTCTTCCATTGTTTCAACCATATTGAGAGCCTCTTCGTATGAATCATACGAATCAACCCAATTGCTTGTACCCGCACCAGGATAATAGTCGTGGCCTGCTATCAAAAGATATCTTTTCATTTTTAGTATTGGTTATTGAAATTGGTTGTCCCGACTGGAATCGAACCAGCTACCTATTCCTTATCAGGGAAGTGCTCTACCGATGAGCTACGAGACAATAAAGTGGCGGAGTGCACTGGACTCGAACCAGATGGCTTTTTAGCAAAACCACAATCTGTTTAGCAAACAGTTCCAACGCGCCTGTTTGGTTTACACTCCGTATTGAAATTGGTATCGCCGAGGGGAATCGAACCCCCATTTGAGGAATGAAAATCCTCCGTCCTAACCATTAGACGACGGCGACATAAGTGGTGGGTTGACTCGGATTCGAACCGAGATGATCTGTTCTTCAGACAGACGCATGAACCATCATTGCTATCAACCCGAAATTGGTTTGTCTTTCATGATTTCTATTAGACCTTCATCGATAAGCTTATTGAATATCTCTTTGAATTGTTTTTCAAATTCTATTTGATCTTTCTCGGCAATATAATCAAGGAACATGTTGTATACAGAAGCACATGCGCACGCAACGTAATAAGTATTAAAATTTAATCCCGAGTCAGGTGCTTGAAATCTAATTAACGGTCTATTCCCTTGTTTGCCATTTTTATCTGTAACTTTGACATTTGCAATGTAGCAGAATGGTTCTATTAGTTGTTCCATTTAATTGAACAATGGCGAGGTTTCTACTTTTTCAAATTTAGTGATGTACTCATCCAGTACACTAATATATTCTCGAGCACTTTGAATGTCCCGTTGCAATTCTTCAATTCTGGTTTTATCCTCTGTGCCACATGCCATCCATTCACTATTTTCAATGCGAAGAAGATATTCTGACTTGATGTGAATAAGTTCTTTACGAATGATGTAGTTGACTAAGTCGTCTGCACATTGGCGTTGAGTTTTCTTCATGTTATATATTCACATCGGGTGTTGTTATTAGCAACTGCTTTGTGTTTTGATCGCAGTTATAAATTGGCTCCTCAGGAAGGTTACGCTCCTTCATAATCCCGATTAACAGTCGGGTGCATTGCTAGTCTGCCACTGAGGAATATTAAAAATTAAATTAAATTATTACTTATATACTATAGCAATATATCAGAGCGTTGACTGTATAAATTGGTGCCTCCGATGGGACTCGAACCCATAACCTTCAGATTAAAAGTCTGTTATTCTACCATTGAATTACAGAGGCATGTGCAGGTTAAACTTCTATTGAAATTTGATTGTGTGTAGGCCAGAATCTTTTTTTGTTATCTACCTGAATGTCGCGATCTACTTTAATGTAAGATCTACCCCAGCCTCTCCATATATGCCCTTGATTCATTTTCCTAGCATGTACTTTGAATGGTTTTTTTGGTGTCATCTTTCTGCTGATGGCGTAATGATAACACCCGATTTGAATTCCAGGATGGCCGTTTAGTTGATCGGCGTTGTCTAAACAATATGCATATAAAGAGTAATATGCTTCACCAGCATTTACATCAATCCACTCATATGTGGGTTTGTTGCGATCTTTTTTAGTCATTTTTGTTTTCGTTGAAATTGGTACTCCTGGCCGGATTCGAACCGACAACCGCGCCCTAATCTGGGGCATACGAAAGGTATAAGCTTTCCGCTCTACCAATTGAGCTACAGGAGCACATATGTTGAAATTGGTTGCGGGAGATGGACTTGCACCACCGACCTCCTGGTTATGAGCCAGTTGAGCTACTACTGCTCTATCCCGCAATGTGTAGTTAATATTAACACGTGGTTGTGTTGTTATCAACTTGTTTATTTATAAATTGGTCTGGATGGTGGGATTCGAACCCACGACCTTTTGATCCCAAATCAAATGTTCTACCAAGCTGAACTACATCCAGATAAAATTATTTTTGCAATACTCATTAATTACTCTCATGTCTGGCCACGTGATCGTTTGCGACTTCCACGAAATTGGCCTGTACCATATGAATTCAATGTTGTTATTGACACAATCACTTAACGAGAAATTCAATATATTTCTTATTTCTTCTTTAGTTAGATTTGTTTTATTTGAGTAATTTTCTATTAAAAATTTTTCATAGTACCTAACATCATAGTTTGGCTGCAATGCGAAAAATTTAAGCATCTCATCAATTTTCCCACCTATAATAATATCTAAAAAATAAGTGGTAGATGTCTCTATGCCAGCGATAGCTGTTAGCTTTTCGCGATACGACTTCGCCAGTATCTCTAAATATCTATCATAATCTTGACATAGTATATCAAAACGAGTCCTTAATACATATTCATATCCGTTTTCTTTAAGATACTTCAACCCATTATGTACAGTAATAAACTGTGGTTTATATATTTCTTGTTGTTTTACACTATTGTAAATGATTTTAAAATTGTTGTTTTTTAATTTGTCGACATATTCAGGTGATTCATTTTCCCATATTGATGCTATTTTATTTGTCTGATTTTTGGTCTGTTCAATTAGAACATCAATGGTGTCACCGTGTACGTTTCCTGTGAATAAAATTGCAGTGTTTGGCATATAAATTAGTACCTCCGGAAGGACTTGCACCTTCACCGTGTTGCTTATGAAACAACCATTCTACTTTTGAATTACAGAGGCGTGTGGGGCTCAAAGTGGGAATCGAACCCACATCCCTTCCATACCAAGGAAATACACTCACCATTGTGCTATTCGAGCCAAAAGAAATTGGAAGTCCCTGATGGAATTGAACCATCATAGTCGGAATCAAAATCCGATGCATTACCATTATGCTAAAGGACCATATAAAATGGCGGGTAGCTGAGGACTTGCACCCCAACCTAGGTTCGCTAGATCAATCCGCTTTCGAGACGGTTGCAGTACGCTTGTCTGCTTAACTACCCATTGGTGCGGCTGACAGGATTCGAACCTGCGACAATATCCTTGGCAAGGATGCGCTCTACCAAATTGAGCTACAACCGCATAAGATGGAGGCCTATCCCAGAATTGAGCTGGGGACTATTCATTACGAGTAAATTGTTTTACCACTAAACTAATAGGCCGAAATTGGCACGTGCTGTCAGAATCGAACTGACCCAGTCGGATTTGGAGTCCAACTCGCCTGCCTTGGGACATTAGCACGTAAAAAGAAATGGAGGTCCTGTCCGGAGTCGAACCGGAATCAACGCATTACAAGTGCGTCGTTTTACCATTAAACTAAAAGACCGAAATGTGCTCCACTAAGAGTTAGCTATTTTCCAGTGAGCACTGTTATCATCTACAAACATGCACAAGCCCATGTTTGACCAGAGCCATATAAGGGATAGCTTGTGAGGATTTCCTCATAAAGTGTGGATAGTTGATGCTTAATTGGCGGGTAACTGAGGACTTGCACCCCAACCTAGGATCACTAGATCAATCCGCTTTCAAGGCGGTTACAGCGCGCTTGTCTGTTTAGCTACCCATAAATTGGCGGTGCTGACGGGATTCGAACCCGCATCATCTATCGTGACAGGATAGCAATTTGCCGATTAAAATACAACACCAGAAAGTGGCGGATGAATGAGGACTTGCACCCCAACCTAGGATCACTAGATCAATCTGTCTTCCAAACAGATGCAGCACGCTTGTCTGCTTAATCATCCAAATTGGTGGAGATGGTGGGAATCGAACCCACAACAGTCTGATTGCAAATCAGTCTCGCTAGCCTTAGTACATGCACCCCCATTTGAAATTGGTGGGTCCTCAAGGAGTTGAACCTTCTGCCGAACCGCCTGACATAACACGGCAATGGATTTACAGTCCACCGTCAGGAAAAGAACCCTAAAAAAAGATATGTTATTCAGTGTACTACACTAGGAAACATCAAGCATTTGCTTTACTGGACCCTTGATATCAAGACATTTGATATCTGTAAAAATACTTCATACACTATCAGCTTTTAACTGATGTCACTTTCTGTGATCGCTTGGGCGCTTCAGGTGCTCCCTTGTCGTGAACCTCGTTGTTTATTTTAACTTTTTTATTATAACTGCGGCGTGTTACACCTGCAAGTCTTTTTTAAAGTTTTTTTCAACTCGCGGATGATCGCTGAGCATCGAGGAGACGCCACTTGCAACCACCCGCAGCCATTCGATTGGCTGTTGGAGTTGTATAAAAGAAATTAATCTCTGGCGTCTGTGTATTCACGTTAAAATTATTTATATTCGAGATTTACTATTTCTACTCTTTATAGTAAAGTTTTTCAAAATTCTTTAAGGCTTCACTATTAGAATTAAAGGTAGTCATTGCCAAATTATACATCTGGGTGCAAGTTTCCCAAACGGCATCAATGGATCCGTCGCCAGTGTCTTGATAAAGGTTCATCATTTGTTTCAAAGAGGATTGGGTGTTGTCAATTGCGTCCTTGAGTGTCGTTTCAAGGCTAGCTACATTGGCGGCACAGGATTGGAGATCCACCTCCTCATTGATTGTTCCTAGATACTGGCGCTGTATTGTTTCGAATTTGGATTTGCTCATATACTTATTTATATAGTTACAAACAAAATACTATCCATATGCTTTAGAACCTAGCGACTTCATCGTTACTATCACTACAGAAATCTAAAAATCAAGGGGCTAGATGAGAATTGCCTAAAAATATCTCATCTAGCCCCCTTAAGGATGGTTCTTCGATTGCTTAATTATTCCTATTAGTAAAGATCTTGATCGTTGTCAAATTGATCCTTCAATTCAGATAGTAGAAATTTTTCTACTTCCGGAGTAATTTGTCCTGTGACATCTACCTCTTGTGGGTTATCACTATCATCGAAGTAATACACCCTGTCAATAGAACCATCTTGCCACTCAGGAACACTCAATGGTTCGCCACCACCACCTTCATCAGAATAAGAGGAGTATTCGACAGTACCCTCTACATAGAAAGGACCTCCAGACATTCCAGGAATTTCCTCTACTACAAATTCATATTGCTCAGACATGCCGTTGCTTTCGTTTAGAACTTTACGATATTGCTCAAAGATTAATTGATTTTCACGATATTTCATATACCTTTATTTAGTCCATTCAATGGACTAAATCCTTTGGCCAGTGGCATATAAATCTTTTGCCCTTAGATATGGCTGCTTTCATATCGTCAATCATGAGATCTGCTTCATCGTGTCTATTATTGTCACGAAGTGCCTTCGCAATTTTGTGCGCTCGCACTCGCCCAGTGAGTTTATATTTCTTAGCCCGCTGATGGTCATCAGTAACCTGATACCCATAAATTCGAAATATATCAGCAGCAGTGTAAGGTTCTTGTTCTAATCGCCAAATGGCATGATACTTCTTTTTATTGTCGTCCATCATATAATTCATACAATAGACACTTCGACCATCAGGACCTGTCATATTTATACGATAACGACCAATGCCTTTTCGGTTATTGCCAGTTGTATGAAAGATGGTTCTTTGCGTAATTTCAATTGGTTCATCAGTGACCGCATCAAATACAAATGCACCCTCTGGTGCAGACACCTGCATCCCCTTTAAAATTTGCTGAGAGCAATTTTCAAGTTTGATAAAAGCCATATTAGATACTGCAAATATATACTTGCTTACCACTGGATCCGAATGTCTTGGTGATCATTTCGAGAACATAATCCCAGTCTCCACCACCAAGCCCACAACCAATCCGATATGGGATGTAGATATCACGATGGGCGGACTTTTCGATCAGCTGGAATCCCTTAGCAAGGGCGATGTAATCAGTTTGTCTCGACCCCAGACCAATATTATATTGACCAAATAGATTGCAAATATGAAGTTTAGGCGCAACTTGCACCCACAAGACATCACCAAGAAGACTCTTTGATCTTCCTTCTCGTTTGACTTTTTCTTTATAGACACGAACATTGGTAGGCCATAGGCGACCAATTGCACCAGCCAACCCTCCCACGGCACCAATGCAGTTGACGGAATGAACAATTGTTCCCTCTTTAACAGTCAAGATGTTTTTATTGATTTGTGAGACCATGATTTAATATATTACGTGCGGGTGTTGGAAGCCGCAACTGATTATATCAAACACCAAATCACAAAATGTAGTTGTCACCAGCAACACCCGATAGTATTTTATTGCATGCCGAAAAAAGCAAAACCATTCGTGTTGGACATTGACAAAGTCAAAGCCGATCACCAAAAAGGTAAATTCCCATACAAGATTCCATGTTCTTCATGCAACAAACTCTGCGGGAACACCTCAATGGAAATTTTTAATACTAGGATCAAATCGTACGGGAGCATCGATAAACTGTACGCCAACTATGTTTGTACAGACTGTCGAAAAAATAAGCAAATCGCCCCAATTAAAGAAAATTCAACACCAGCGATCGTATCACAAGCAAACAACAACAACCCAATTCCTATAGAGAGCCTGGGGAGGATGCCTGATGGATCAATCAATTACTGGTTTCGACATCCATTGTACCGACTGCCAGCGGTTCAACGAAAAATGGTTGAAACGTACGATGGGTATGTTACCTTTGTGAAAACCGGCGTCGAAGACGATAATTAATATATTAAGCAATGAAAAAGCTATCTCAAAAGGAAAGAATGGAGATTACTCTCAGAATGTATGGGGACAAACACAAAGAATTTCGCAAATCAGATCCAACACCGAAAGAAGTAAGAGCGGCAAACATTAAAGTAGTTGTCGCACAACCCGAGTGGCAAAAAATTAGACATAGCTTTATCGGCACATGGAATAATACGCCAGAAGAAAATATTAGGACGATGCGACGGTATGTAGGTAATATGAAAGATCCCATCAAGGTTCGCCAAGTTCTTAATTATGTTACGTCGTCAGGATTTCGCATTGGCATTATTGATCATCCTGACATTACTAAATTCAGAGAAGAGGTAAGGGATGCTTGGAAAGAACTAAACAACAACGAATAATGAGATGAATATAACACACTGGCACAACTTAATCCCACCGCCGATACTCCCACCATTTATAATTTTGCTTATCTTGGTGGTCTACAGCTGGTACTTTTACATGATCAATCTGCGATAATATGAACAAAATATCAAACGAATTGGCAACCATCAATGAGACCAATGAACATATCAATCAAGTCCGAAATGTTCTTTATGGTTTGATAAATCAATTAAGTGGCAGAGCATTAGATCACGACAAATCAAAACTATGTTCACCAGAGTTAGAGGCATTTGCTGCAACACAAGGCGAGTTGAAAGAAGTCGAATATGGCACCCCAGAATACGACCAACTGAAAGGCAAAGTAAAACTGGCGATTGATCACCATTACAAGAACAATAGGCATCACCCAGAACACTTCGCTGGTGGTGTAAATGATATGAATTTGGTGGATATTATTGAAATGTTCGCTGACTGGGTTGCAGCAACTAAGCGCACAAAAAATGGGAACATTTTAACAAGCATTGAGAAAAATACCATTCGCTTTAAAATGGATGAACAGCTTACGCAAATCTTTTTGAATTCGGCTAAAGATTTTTCAGAGTAACCACTTGATTACATACACACCGCCCGCGATATTCAATTATGATTGAATTCGCAATTAAAGTCACGACGCCAGGAGGTGCTGTAATCGTTTCTCGGCTTGAGAAAATTGAACCAGAAAAATATGCCCAATTTAGATTCGATCTTCGCAAGGCGATTGGTGAAGGCAATTTTTCAGTAATCGATGAAGATGGTGACATGGTGATTCTCCCAGAAAAAATCATGAAGGAAAGCATCGTGCAAATCGTCCAAACAAACGAAGTTAAATATTCATGAAGTACAAAATTCATTGTGCAGCTACTGGCGACGAGGTTTCAGCAAGGCCTGATGTATGGGAAAAAAGATTTGAGAAAATGGGAACCACAGCCGAAGGTGCCAAATATAACTATATCTCCAAAAAAGGCTTAAAAGAGATTAAGGAGGTTATGGTTTCAAATGATCTTAGCGCCGACAAAGCATTGGCGTATGTTCAAAATTTCCATGCTCTTTTGGAAGATCCAATCAGCACCCCCATCTGGCCTTATTACTTGAGTCTCCTTGAAGGGAAGACTCTAGTTGAAGATTTTGAGATTGAAAACAAACCAAGCAGCACCGGACACATCAAAGAACAAATTGAAACAATTGAAGTATGAATATTGAAACACTCAAAAGCAAAATCCAAAAATGGAATAATGGACTTGAGACACTTGCAGAGTATCGCAAAGGATTACAACTACCGTCTAATGCTTTCAGCAAAGATGAAATTATTGGATATCAAGCAGATTATCTATCAGCATTGCGAAATGACATTCTTGGTATTGCATATAGTTTTGATAGGGTGAATGAACTACCTTCTGATCTCGGTGAGGCAGTTAAAGAAATCAAAAATACAGCAATTGCTAGTTGATATACACAGCACCACACTTTACATTAAAACACATATGAAAACACGAAAGAACCTAAATCGCCAATGGTACAATAGCAACGACGTCCGCCCCAAGACGTTCCACCTCGAGGTCGAACGAACCCCGAATGGTGGTTATCGAATTTTGGGTGCAGAGATTGTCAATGTCATTAACCAGCACGAACAAATCTGTCAGCGGATCGACGTTAGAGACCTTGCATCTGACGTCAAGCGCAAGGGTGGAATTTACGCACTCTAACACATACGGAAGTAAGCAAAAAGCCGGAGGGAGACCTCCGGCTTTTTTTGTTGTTAAACATCAAGCACAAGCTAGTTGATTGCAGCACAACCCACATCCATATTAAAGAGTAATCAAACACCAAACACAAACAAACAATATATGAAGCTTAGTTATCAAAAGTCCAGCATGGTTCGTGTTTCTGAAATCAAAATTCCTGATGTGTTCTTCCGTCGGATGCACACAGGCATTGAAGTGGTTGATAAACTTTTTGGTGGTGAGGGAATCCTTCCGGGCATGGTATTCACTCTATCCGCCGCCGCAGGAGTTGGTAAGACTACGCTGATGCTTCAAATCTGCGAGGCTCTCGCCGATCAAGGATATGAAGCGGGATACGTGACTGGTGAAGAAACTACCACGATGCTCGCGTACAGCTGCCGCCGGTTGGGTTTGAAATCCGTTCAAGTATGTCACGAGACGGATGTGGAAGAAATCTGCAAGATGATGAAGCAAATGGACTTTCTGATCGTCGACAGCTTTGCTACACTTCAATTCGATGATAAGCGCATGGGAGATGCGGACGCAATTAACAAAATCGTCTCCGCAGCCAAAGAGAGCGAATGTGCGGTTGGTATCATCCTCCATCAAACCAAAAACGGAAACTTCAAAGGAAGCACTGTGATTACTCATGCGGTTGATTGTAATATCGCAATCAGCATCAATGATGAATCTGATGATCATCGAGACATCCAAACCTCGAAAAACCGTTATGGTACCCCGTATAGTGGTGTGTTGAGAATCAGTCCAAGCGGATACGATTTGTCTGCGCTCGCTGATATGTCTGCATTCACTACCGCGTCCGCGAAATCGAAAAAATCACGCAAGGAAGACCAGATCCTTTCTATGAAGGAACCGCCGAACATTACGATCGATCGCGTGGTTCAAGAACTGAATGTCAGCGAAGCATATGCTCGGCAGATGCTTTACAAGCTCAATAAGGAAAACAAACTCGTGAAGATCGGTTCGGGTTCGGATGCTGTTTGGAAATTCCCAATCAACAAATAATGAGTGATTAAAATGTCACCACACTGTATAATATTGTATGATCTCAAAGAGACCAATTTTAAAGCTCAATGCTAACTATCAACCACTAGAACCGGCTAGTTGGTCTGATATCATGGTTGGTATTTTCTCCAAATCTTTTGTCCCACTGGATATTAGCTACACCCAGAATGAGGATGGGTCGTACGATACTACGCAAATAGAATCGTTCATCGCAATCAAGGACTGGAAGCAATGGATCAAGCTACCTATTCGTCCTTGTGATGATTATGTACAAACATCCAAAGGACCAGTGCGGTTGCCCTCCATTGTGATCTGTAGCAGATTCGACCGAATGGTCATTAAGAAGGGCAAATTTCCTACTAAGCAAAACATTTTTCGGAGAGATAACTATACTTGTGCATACACCGGAAAGAAACTACAAAAGAGTGAACTCAGTGTTGATCATATCATTCCTTCTAGCAGAGGTGGTACCAACACTTGGGATAATTTGGTCTGCTGTGATCGCGAAGTGAATAACGCTAAAGCAGATAGGACTCCGTCTGAATGTGGGTTGAAGTTGCTATGGAAACCCACCAAACCAAAAGATGGTGTAGTATTTGATATTTTGCGTGATGATTGGCAGATGTTCGTAAAATAAATAATGTCACAATGACACAAGATCCTCGCCTCCAACAAATTCGCAAGATCAGAAAACATATCGACAGTGACTCATTCCTGAAGTATGGTTTCTGGTATACAATACCAGACGATTACAAAATCTATAGTCAAAAAGAACAACTCTTATTCAACACATATCTGAAGTGTCGATTCTATATTCAGTATCTGTTTCGGAATATATGCAATCCATCTGCTTGGTGATGTATGATAAAAACTGTTGATTCACACATAACCCTATTTTATATTAATTCATGGAAGTCAGACTTGTAACAAAAACAACAGGCGTCGCCGAATTCACAGACAAGAGCATCGATGAGATCCTTGTCGGGATTGCTAGAATCTCCTCTTCAAGAGAAGTCAATGAACTGTTTACGGAGCCGCACAAGCTCCTAAGGCATTGTCTCCGAGAAGGTCATTGGTCGGTATTCGCAATGGCAAACTTGGGTATCGAAATCATCACCAGCAGAGCAATCGGTCGGGAACTACTTCGTCATTGGAGTCTTCAACCACAAGAGCTCAGCCAGCGATATAAGGCAGTCTCTGAATTCGAACCAATCGAGATTAGAGCGCAATGCACTAACAATAGGCAATCATCGACGGATCTCATCAATCCAGTATTGTTTAAGAGTGCAGATGATATGTATACAGATGAGAGTAGACATGCGTCAGAAGCGATTGAAGATCATCTCAACCAAACACGAGAGCTATACCAGGAACTCATTAAGAATGGAGTAGCGAAGGAATGTGCACGAATGGTGATGCCAGAGGCAACACAGACAAAGATTGTCTTCAATGGCAAAGTGCGAGATTGGATTACGACACTCAACAAACGCCTATACAAGACTACACAAAAAGAATGCCGTGAAGTAGCAGAAGCCATCCGGGATCTTTTCATTGCAGAGTGCCCTGTCATCTCAAAGATGCTTTGGAATTTCGAGGATGCCCATGATATCGAAATCCTTGAACGCCTCATCCTCGACAGATACGGTGTATATGATATGGTAAAGAAAAACAACTTCAAACGACTTAATCTGGCTGCTTGATATGACAAAAGATAAAATTATTATTGCTGGAGACATTCACGGAGATGTTGGTCTTTTTGCTATTAAGCTTAAGCGAAATCAAATCGAGAATGCTCATATCATCCATGTGGGGGATTTTGGTATTGGTTTCTTTGAGGATCATGAGTACCCAAAATTACTCAAACCACTTCACAAGTTCCTTGCTGAATCGAATAGTCACTTGTATGTCATTCGTGGAAACCATGATGACCCAGGATACTTTAATACTAGGAAGACAATAGGAGGGTATGACAATATCGAATTGCTCCCCGACTATACTGTTCTTGAATTGCTTGGTAAGAAAATTCTTCTTGTAGGCGGTGCAGTATCGATTGATCGGATTGATAGATATAATACTAGCATTCCTACTTGGTGGAAAAATGAAACGTTCTATCTTAATGAGAATTTTGCATACGAAACATACGATGCTGTAGTAACTCATACCCGCCCCCCGATCTCGGGTCTTTTTGGTATTAATAACTTTGTCAAATCGATGATGGTGGCTGATAAAGATCTGGAACAGGATCTCAAGATTGAAAATGAAGATATGGATAAGCTGTATCAACTAACTAAACCAAAGCATTGGTTCTTTGGTCACTTCCATGAATCAGCAACCGCATTCGTTGAGAATACCAAATTCCGCTGCGTTGATTGCCATGAAGCGTATATGTACCACTACACTGAATAATTATGATTGAACTAACACTGAACGTGCTCTTGCAACTATGTCCTCTGGATATTAGTATCTTCGGTCCCATCATGGATAAGATGTTGGACACGATTTATATATGCTAAACACACTTCACAAATGGAATGCAGATACTTTGGATCGGTTAGAAGCGATTATTCAACAAATTCGCATTGACCACACAGATCCAAAATCTGCATCCATTTGTGATCTTATTTTGTCAAATATCAAAATAGCAAAGGTGAATGATGTCGAATACTATGGAGATGATATTGAATATATTCACATGACAAACGATCAATTAAAGAACCTCACAAATTTGCTTATTCCTAAATGAAATCAACATTCACACTTCTTCTGTGCTCGCTTCTAATAGGTTGCAGCACAGTAAGCCCAAAACCAGAGTATCGTACACCCTCACCATCAGCGAAGGTGTACAAACCAACATCGTGGCATATTAATGATTCGAGGGATTTGAAAGAAGCAGAAAAAACATTAGACACAAAAGCAATTAACAAAGACGGTGTATACATTCTAGACTTGAAAGGAGGTATCTTAGATGGGACTAAGCAACGAGGAGATGGAGGACAAAGTGAAACACAGGAACCGCTATTTGTAGCAAATATCCCTCTTGTTGTTAAAAACGGATTCGTCCGAAACAATAAGAATGCGGCGATGTTTGCTAAACCAAATTCAGGTATTGAGTATGTGACATTTCTTAATGTAGGCGAAGATGCGGTCTCTACAAGCATCAAAGCAAAGAACTTCAAAGTATCTTATTGTGAATTCATGAACAGCAACAAAGGAGATAAGTCAATTCAACTCAACCAGGCAGATGGTGCAGTGATTAACAACAACATAATCTATGGTGGTATCACTGGAGTTCGAGTTCATGAATCGTCTTGGGCGAACAGCGATAGCTTAGCTACATGCAGTAAGAACACGTTTATTGGCACGGATACTGCATGGAATGTTTCCAAAGGAATTCTAGAAGTAAAGGATAGTAACACATACAATAATGTTCGGATTCCATTCAAAACAAGCAAGGGGGCTACCATCAAAAATGCAGATGGCAAAGTTGTTGAGGACTGAGCAAACACCTGTTGATTTGAAAACAACCACAATTTATAGTAAGTAAACATATGAGCAAGCTAATTCTGATGCTAATCACTGCACTGACATTGTCAAGTTGTAACACTATTAAACCAACAGTCGAGGGACTCGCCGACGAAGCAAAGGTCAACGGATCGATCGATGCGAAGATAGGACAGACAGATAATGGATACGGTGCATCAGTTGGTGCATCTACAAAGATTTATCGGGTCAAGCCATACTTTAATATCGGCATTGGGTTCTCATGGATTCCAAAAGCAATCACCCCTCTGCCAGAAGATCCGCTTCCACTTCCCACCAAGTGAATTAAATGTTATAAAGACATTTGATGACAGGTGCAAATAAATAAATGTTAGAACGCCTAATTGACGCCCTAATAAGTTGCTGGTATTATCTAAAGCCAGCGGTAGTTATACCTGCGTACAGCGAAGCAGTTGTATTTCGTTTAGGGAAATATCACAGAACACTCAAACCCGGAATACACTTTAAGTTCCCCGTAATTGATGAAATACATGAGTACTACACTGTCATCACTACAATTAGTTTGCCACCCCAATCCCTTTTCATTCAAAAAAGTAAAACAAATTTAGTTGTCAAGGGTGTTATAAAATATAAAATTGTCGATGGCAAAACATTCTTCTTAACAGCGAACGCCGCGAAGGATGCACTCGCTGATGTGACACAAGGTATTATTAAAAGAGTTCTTACAGAATCGAATCTAGACGAATGTTTCAGTAATACTATTGATCGGCAGCTTACAAAACATGCAGCGTCAGAAGCAAAGAAATGGGGTGTTGAGGTTCAAGCAGTTACGTTAACTGACATAGCACCTATCCGCAGCTACAGACTGTTTAATGAAACGTCTCCAGATTTCAAATATGATTAAAAATTATGAAGAGTATATTATTATCATTAGTGTTGGCGATATCTTCGCTGTCATGCAACGGAGCTGATATCCACATTAAGACGACTGCGTATACTCATACAGAAAAGGATCATATTAGGTACAAAAGTAAAACAGCATTAGGAACTCCTCTTGGCGTTACATCTGCTGCATCTGACTGGTCTGTCTTTCCAGCAGGAACTATTTTATTGATTGACAATAAAAGATATGTCATCACCGACTATGGGTCTGCATTGGTAAAGCCTGTTGGCGCAACGCCAGTGGTTGATATCTATCAGCCTTCAAAAAGTGCTATGCGCCGATGGGGTGTAAAGTTCTTTAATATCAAAGTGCTTAAATGGGGTAGCCTAAAAGCATCCGCAGATATCCTGAAATCACGCCTTAGATATAGACATTGTAGAATAATGTACGAACGCATATTATCCAAGATTCGACGGAAGTAAGTAGTTTCTATAATGAAACTTTTCCTTGCTTCGATTTTATTTTTCCTAACCAGTTGTAGTGCTATCCATAAAATGGAATACAACAAATTGTCTGAAACAAACAAACAGGTTTACGATTGTTTGAATGACAATTTTCACCATAATGAAAAAATACAAATAATTAAATACTTCAATGAATCCCCTTAATGATTTCGGAAATGCAACGATATATGTCTATCATGAAGATGGGCACTATGCCGAACGAAGTTTCTCCAGAAGAAGCTACGACACATTAACAGCACGATATGATAGGTTCCAAGGCTGGGTGTCTCCATATAGAGATATTGTATATTGGAATCGAGTCTATCGCATAGGCAATAACAGACCAACAGTGGTGCCCGACCATATCGTCGTATGGAAACAAGGGGATGCAACTGAGTATAAATACAACAAAGTTGTCATGTCGTTTGTCAATAAAATTTTGTCATGGATCCCACGAAAATGGGCAGTTCGACATAAAAGATGGCGCTGGCTTAAATGCTAAAATAGTTGATACACATCACACCTCGAGCTATATTAACTACATGAAGCTCGCCTCTATTGAAACCATCGCTGCTGTCAAACATCATCCCAATGCAGATTCGTTGGATCTCGTTGGAGTTCTAGGATATGAATGCATCACTCTTAAAGACAAATATAAGGTAGGTGATCGTGTAGTCTTTATCCAGCCCGATACTGTTCTTCCAGATAAGCCCTGGGCTGAAATCTTTAAGAAAAAGTCGTCGCGAGTCAAAGCTATCAAGCTTCGAGGCGAATGGTCGTTTGGTATTATCATGGGACTTACCGAAGTAGACTCGTTATTCGATCTTCAAAATGTCGAAGTTGGTACTGAGATTAGTTCCCATATTGGGGTATATAAGTACGACCCACCTGCTCCAACCTCTCTGGATGCTAAAGGGAATCTGCCGTATAGTCTGGTGAAGACTGACGAAGAACGATTCCAGAACCTTATCGGGTTTCTCCCGTATGGTGAAAAGGTTGATGTCACCCTGAAGATTGATGGGCAAAGTGCTACTTACTACGCACGCAAAGATCCGTCGACCGGAGAATGGTCTACTGGTGTTACTAGTCGCAATCTAGAAATCAAACCAGAAACTAATAACAACTATACCAAGATCGTGAAGAAATACAATATTCTCGAGAAGCTTCTTGAGTATTGCAAACGGAACGACGTATCACTTGCTCTTCGAGGTGAAATCTATGGAGGCAATATCCAAAATTTCAGCAAGAACCCACACAGCAAAGGTCCCTTGGACTTTGCCGTATTCAGTGTCTTCAATCTTAATACCCTGAAGTATGAAAAGGAAGGCGACGCTGATTACTCCCCGAACGTGGCGGCTGTATTACAAATTCCTCATGTGCCGTTTGTAAACGACAATTACACTGTTGACTTTGAACACTCTGTGAGGCCGTTGCTATCCGAAGATATGATTAACTTCTACCAAAAAGGAATCAATCAAATCGATGGCAAACCCTTTGAAGGTGTAGTAGTTCGACACAGCAAAGGTTCGTTCAAGATCATCAATCTCGATTACGACTCAAACAAATAAGCATAAATGTTTGCTGATAAGCAAACCCGATTGTATTGTATTAAACAGAAAAGCAATGCCAACCACAATACCAACAAAGCCGCCGGCACCAACTAAACCAGCGAAACCGTTCAATCCAATCCGTAAACCAAGCCCAGGGCAACACCCGAAACCAAAAGCGTAATGAATACTAAAAATACATTTGAGTCGATGACCACTAACGTCAAGTATAGTTATGCAAACAGCGAGCGGCTGGCTCTTGTTTCCGAACACGAGTCCAAGCGCTACGGGATTGATCCTATGCTGATGGCGTCGAAGCATTACACCGATCTCGTCAATAAAGTTCTACACTACTCGAAGGCTCCAAGCATCAATCTCATGGAAATGCTTTTCCAGATGAAGAATGGAGTCAAGATCGCTTACGATCGAGAGAAGGAACATCGTGATGAGCTTTCTCGACTTGCATTGAATACGATTCTAAACATGGAAGAGTTCAAGTTCATTCGGGATATGATTCAGGATGGAGATCTCAAGATCGATGCGAAGCTTGTAGATATGGATGCACTCGATATCAATGCTGACATGGATGAACTTCCGGAGAAAGAAGAAGATCCGGAGATTCGGTTTAGTCTGGCGGAAGTGATGTTTGATGATGATGAGCGGAAAGCTCGGAAAGTCCTCGCAAACAGCATTGCTCAAGGCTCAGCACTCAATACACAATATGCGTTTCACTTGGTTGAAGATGAACTAGAACGGCTTGGTTGTGCTTCACCGAATGTATATGGGTTTGTCATGTCATACGCAACACTGCTGTATTACACCATGCCAGATGGAATGCCTCCTATGGGAGCCGAACAAGGCGGTCAAGTCGATGTGGCAGAAGATGAAGAAGGGACGTATGTGATCAAAGCCCGTGGTGTGATCTTCCCAGTACTCCTTCAAGAAATTGTCAAAGGTATTTATCAATATGTTTCTTTGACGGATGGATTGCGTGATGCAGAAGAAGGAGATGTAGCTTCGGAAATCAACGATATCATCGTGGGGCCTGAAATTGCTAACCTGTTCCGCAAATATATCAAGGAAGACGAATTGAAATACGTGGTCCCAGCGTTTCAGCAGATGCTCATTACACTGGATTCGGATGAGATCAAGGAAATCTTTACAGCTGAATGCGATAAGAATCCCCTCCGTGCTATCATCGATAGCATGAAGGAAGAGGAAGAAGATTGTGGTCGCCAATTTGATAGTTGAGCAACAACACACCACGTAGTATATTTGTTATATGAAATGCAACTGCGGCAATCCAATCGAACAAGAGCGTCTTGAATTCAAATTGAGCACCTGCGTCCGATGTGCTCGAAGTCAACCTCAAGAGCGACCTCGCGGCATTATGTTGTACGGTCACAAGACCGCCGGAGAAATCCAGATTGTCTCTCAAGAGGCATTTCAGGATTATCGAAAGTATAATCCTTGTGGTCGGTATACTGGTCGTGGATCGGGGCTTCACCGTGTTTCTAGATCCACAGCCAGTATTTAATAATATGAATAATATGAATGATGCAAAGGTGTTTACAACTGAGGAATTGATAGGCAAAGAACTTACGACAAAACTCAAGAAGGACATTGATAAATACGAGATTCGAGGTGAGAAGGCAGACCAGATCATGCAGTGGGCATTACTGACTTTGATAAACGCAAACATGCTCGAGATGATCCGCTCTGGTGAAGTAGATGTCGTTAATATAGAACCAGTCGAAATCCAAACATACGAAGCGGTAATAGCCAATCCAATATGAAATACGATCCTGTTGATTATGCTAGAGACGGTGTCGATAACGCATTTCGTTATCTCGGTCAAAAGGTAAATGGCGAATTTGCTTACACCATTTTCGATCCAGTGCCGACAATTGGTCGAGATGAAATGTCTCGCAAATTTATTAACCATCTTGCTGAAACAGGAACACTCTATTGTGATCCACAAACCCTAAAAGAAAGTAAGTATCGTCGCCATCCATTCTTTGAATGGCTTCGAGATGCAATGCCAGATCTTAAATTCATGATGGTAACCTTTATGGACCCGTACTCATACCTCGTTACTGATGACGATGACATGCAAGAAATCACAAATGAAGCTGTCGACGAAGAAACAGAAGATGAGGATTGATTAAAACACAACCCACTATTATAATATAACATGACAAACATCCGCATCATTCTCAACAACAAAGTCTACGAAGAAAATCAAAGAGACTACCAGATTGTGACGCAGGAATTTGAGTTTAATCTTCCTGCCAAATATGATGGAGAAGACGCTTGCGAAGCTGCATTTGCCATTACTAATGCACCCGAAGATGCACTAAGTGAGGAATGGGCTGCGATCGCGAGAGAGTATCGTCCGTTGCGTTCGGTATCAATTGGCGATGCTGTAGTGGTCAATGGCGTTAAATACTTCTGCATGAATGTCGGGTGGAGGCCGCTGACGAAATCGTCAGATTGAGAATTGTGCTTAGCTAGTCGCCATGCTGTTAAGTAACAGTATATGGATTACGAAAGCATAAGCCAATTCTTAATGGAAACCTTTCATCTTACTGATTTCGAAAGAACTTGGTTGGAATCTAGATTCTCGCTGAGTGAAGACGATGAATCGATATGGTATAAAATCCTCAAGAAATATTATCTGACAAACTAAACAATATTTGATTAGATAACAACCACGAGGTATTGTATTATACACATGACACCAACAAACGATATCGTAGAGATTGCCAAACGCATTGCAATAAAGGCTCACGAAGGGCAATTTCGGCGAGATGGTGTTACTCCTTATATTAAACATCCCGAAGCTGTTGCATCGAGACTCACAGACAATCCAGGTGTCGAAGCAGTGGCATGGCTTCATGATGTTCTGGAAGATACGTCAGTGACAGTCGAAGATCTACGAGATCAAGGGATTTCGAACCAAATCATCGATATCGTCATCATGTTGACAAAAAAGAAAGACATTCCATACGACGAGTATATTAAAACCATTGCGTCGAACCGATTCGCAACAGAAGTCAAAATTGCAGACATGCTAGCAAATCTTAGTGATAGCCCAACAGAGGACCAAGTACTAAAGTATATGAAATCATTGCTTTATCTTCTCGACTCAAATAAATAAATCTATCACACGAAACATGGCCACGTAGTCCAATGGCAGAGGCAACGGACTTAAAATCCGTAGAGTGTCGGTTCGAGTCCGACCGTGGCTACCATTTATCGAAACGATATAACCTCCCAAGTTACTTTAAGTACGCGAATGTCACTGCTACTACCAAGCTCCCCACAAACTCTTGATGCATGTGAATCATATAATTCTTTTGCTTCACGATGGCTATAAGCCTTGTCAATAGGTTTCCAATCGTCCATGTGATCTCGTCGTTCAATCCAATATTCAGTAATCATTATTAATACTTATCACATGAAAAATAAAATTTCAATTAGCTTGCCCGTTAAAGAATGGATTGCAATCGTTGCACTTCTTGCGTTAAACCTCAAAGATGACATCCGGGAAAAAATTGAAAAGCAATTATTCGAACAGCACGACGAATAAACATAAGTAAGTATTATCCATGAGACATTATACCGAGAACAATCGTCTTTGGGAATCATACTCCCAGACTGTACAGATCGCAGAAGCAAGAGAGCTTTATGCGGGACAAATTAGACAACTCATTGAGCAATACATTGCTGATCCATCAAGAATCGATGAAGCTTGGTGGGATAAACTCAAGGGCGCTGTTAGTGGCTTGGGAAGTGCTGCAGGAAGTGCAGTAGGGAGCGCGGCGAAGGCAGTAGGAAGAGGTGCTGCGCAAGTCGGTGCAAACATTAGCAATATTGCCAAGACGGGGGCAGCTGCAGCAGAGGCGAAGGCACAGGCAAGACAACTGACCAAACTTTTAACACAAGCAGATCAAATTATTCAAAAATTAGTGAGTCTTGACAGTAATTGGGAAGGTCTTCTAAATACAAGTCTTTCTCTTGATGATTTGAATGACGCAGCATCAAGTATTGTAGGATCGACCGCAGCGTCAGCAGGCGCAGCCCAGGCAGACGGCTTTACTAAAGGCGCGATGAATGCAATGAGAACACCATAAGATTCAAATTCATTTTCCGAATCATATTTCATAGCAAAAAAGCACACTAAAACAGTGTGCTTTTTTGTTGAATCTATACACACCATCATTGATAATAATATATGCAAGCAACCACAATCAAGAGACCAAAGTTCAGCGAAGATCAAATTGATTATACTGCCCCTGATGTTCAGAGGCTCATTGGTAGGTATTGTGATTGGCTAGATGCTTGCAATGAAGGTTCTTCTGATGAAGAATGCATCTCTGATATAAAAAAGGTTTTCGGAAGGATCTCAAGATATGGGGTATTTACTGATGATGGCTTCAGTCTGGCTAAGTACATGGAAGACCATCTATATTTAACAGGAGATTCTAATCTAGTAGAAATCCTCGATGATGCACCAGATATTGCACGGTCACATCATCGGGCTGCTGTTCTCAAGTGGACCACTGAAAACAATTTAATCATACCGGAAAATATTGTAGGAAGTAAGTGCATTACCAGTGGAACATATAAGGGGATGTATGTAGTAGGGATCAGGGGTGATGAATATAAGGTAGTGTTGAACGAAAACCAAAATAAATCCGGGGGATACATTGTTGAATTTGAAAGCATCCAGTTTGAGTAATCTTTAGAAAAAATTTATGGGGGTGTAGCTTAAGGGTCAAAGCAGCCGACTTTAACGGGTCTTCTTATTAGAAATAGTAAGTTAGCAGAACTTAAATTCAGGGAACGCTTAACGGATAATGCCGATGCCAATCCTGAGCGAAGCCTCGAAAGAGGAACGTGCAGAGACTATAATAGTTCAATCTTACCGAGTCATGTCGAAGATTAAGGGATAGTCCAGACCACAAACTATACAGGCGGCGAAAGCCGTAGTGGTAAGCATAATCGGTTGATTGTGGGTTCGAATCCCTCCGCCCCTACCATATCACTAACATAAGCAGTTGAGTAAACAAACACCACGTTGTATAGTTATTAACAACCAAAGCATATAATAACTATGATCGATCTGCGTAAGAACACTAAGGTGTCTATGAATAGGCAACCTTTGAAATCTTCTTCTATCTTTGCCTGTAGAGGTACTAATGTTAAATGGCCAACAATTCGCAAGGCATATCTTAATGATGCGAATGTAGATGCACTGAAAGAACATGCTACCACCAAAGGAAGATCTATTGTCTTTCTCGACGGCGAGTATATCACGAAGCTTAATAGATATGTAGGCAAGGCCCCGGAAGAAAGAGCAGTGTTCTTCGAATACATGGTTAGTGACAAGAATGTGAAAGGAGCGATATTTCTTCTCTGCTGGATTGGTAATTTCCATAATGGTTCAATAGCACACTTTGCGCCTCAATATCCTCAAATGAATTGTTGGATCGAGACAATGGGATTCGAAGCAGCGACCGCCTTTTTCGAAAAGAAAGCATTTGAATTATACAAAATCATTGTGAGTATTCTTCACGAAGGCAAACCAATCATCGACGACGAAGTTCGCAAATTTATTTTAGCAAATCAGTAACACATATCGGTTGATCGAACAAACACCAAGTGGTATAGTTATAAACACCAACGCACTTAATTATGAATCTTATCTCAATCGAGCCAATCATCGAAGCAGTTAATAAAGTCACCAAAATCAAAGGCATTGACAATGAAGTGATCACTCAATGGCTGGTCAAGGCGGAGAAGCGCTTCTTCGAAAGTTCCGGCGAAATGTGCCGACATGAATTGCAAAACATTGTACGTAAATACAATCCAGCGAAAGGCGACGAGGATTGGAAAAAGAATGCTTATGTCGTGGTATATGATAATGGTCGCATTGATTTCCTTCTTCATGTGTGCGACTTCCTCTTGACCAAAGATGAAAAATATTTGTCGAAGCTCTACAAGAAGACTCCAGAAGATATCTACTGCAATGAGATTGAAGTCTGGGACGAGCAGATGGCTAACTCCGGGGCGTCTGTCGATAAGAATCAATTGGTCGAGGGTGTCGACTATAAGGTGATCCATGTGTTTGAAAACGGACATAAGATCATCGGTGCTCTTACCGCAAAGGTGTGTCAATATGAGGGAGAGTCAATGGGCCACTGTGCGAAAAATGAATCGTACAAAGTCAAGCCAACTTCAATCATCAGCCTATGGGATCGAGGTAATAATCCTCACGTTACTATGGAACTCTCCCCACCATCCTCAAAGACCATTGTGCAAATCAAAGGCAAACAAAACCGGGCGCCAGTTGAAAAGTATAAACAATATATCGTTGACTTCATCCAGAGCGAGAAATATAAGGTCACCCGTGATGGGGAGAACCTTGGAATGGTTTCTTTTGATAATGTGTACTACTTTAAAAATTCCGAAGAATTTGCGAAGGTTTACGAGACTGAAATTATTCCTCGCCAAAATGAGGCATTCGAGAAAATCAAAAAAATGATCAAGTAAGAAGTATGGAGTCCAGCACTTTAGACAGTAAATTTAAAAAGAACCATTTTTTCCATTTGATCGAACGGATGGTTGCCGTTTATGTCGAAAAGAATGAAAAAGAATATGGTGCAGAGTATTGGGATAAATTTCAAGATGGGGTAGATGCCGCGGAAGACTTTATTGTCTTTTGGGAAAAGCCCAAGCAACACAATGAAGACAAATTGTAAGAACTACGTAGAAGATCCATTCATTTGTGATTCGATGGGCGAACCAAAAGGTCAGTGTAGCAATTGTGGGTATAAGTGGTACGACCACGATCCAGCCGTTATTCCACCCGAACCAACTGCACACGAATACGTATTAGCAAAAGCAGTAGACTATTTAGCACAGAGCAAAAGACCAAAGGAGAATTGGCCTCAGTTCCTAAACTTAGTCAAAAGTACTAATATCTTTCGAGAGTCACAAATCAAACGATGGAATGACGAATATAACGCTTGATGAATAGAGAGCACTGATTTATAATATACTATGGAGAAGGTTATTAACGGCAATGTAATTCTTGATGAATTGGTTCTTTTTAAATTGCCGGAATTTCTCAATGGTGCTGTAGTCAATGGGATGTTTTCATGTATAGAAAATTATCTTTATACATTAGAGAATAGCCCAAGAGTAGTACAAACATTTGATTGTTATTCAAATAGGCTTAAATCATTAAAAGGAGGCCCCGAGAAAGTAAAAGGATCCTTTGACTGCTCTTGCAACTCTCTCACTACTCTAGAAGGAGGTCCAATAGAAGTAGGGACAGATTACGATTGTGGTATTAACTCACTCGTGTCATTAGAAGGAGCCCCCGATGAAGTAGATGGGATTTTCTATTGCAATGATAATAAACTTTCTACACTAGAGGGAGCTCCTAAGAGAGTAGGTGGGGATTTCTATTGCTATAACAACAATCTCACCTCTTTGAAAGGTGCACCGAGAATAGTAAAATATTCATTTTCATGCATTGACAATCCTCTGGTTTCATTAGAGGGCATACCATCAGAAATTGGCGAAGATTTTTATATTCCTTTGAAATTGAAAGAATTTTTCCCAGAAACAGAAATTAGGAAACGGTCGAAAATCCGAGGGTTTGTTAAATATATTAAGGACCGGTAATCCGAATATTTTTATATGTCGAAAGAAATTCATGGAAGTGTTAATGTTAGTAAATTATACATCACTAAAATACCAGACTTCATGAAAGAGGTTATGGTTGTACATGGCATGTTCCATTGCGCTTTCAACTTCCTATCCTCTCTAGAAGGTGCTCCAGAGAAAGTAGGTCGTGGTTTCTATTGCTACAACAACTCCCTCACATCCTTAGAAGGAGCCCCAGAGAAAGTAGGTGGAAATTACAACTGTACATATAACAGTCTCAAGACCCTAAATGGAGCTCCAGCCAAAGTATATGGATATTTTGATTGCTCTTATAACTCTCTCACTTCCTTAGAAGGTGCTCCAGAGGAAGTAGGAGGAAATTTCAGTTGTATTTACAATCCTCTCATTTCACTAGAAGGATTACCTAAAAAGATTGGTGAAGATCTTTATATCTCTTCTGCTAAAGGGATCTATTTCACGAAGGAGGAAATTAGAAAAGTGTCAAATATTAAAGGCAGAATCATCAATGTATAAGTTGAGATCGACTACGCCCTAAGCTATAGTATTGTATGATCAAAGTGATCCAAGGAGATGTCGATCTTAGTGATTTGTACCTCGAGAAACTACCAGATTTCTTGGAAGATGTGATAGTGAAGGGTGATTTCTTTTGCGGCAACAACTCTCTCACATCCTTAGAAGGGGCTCCAAAGAAAGTAGGTGGTAATTTCTATTGCCCCTACAACTCTTTCACATCCTTAGAAGGAGCACCGGAGAAAGTAGGTGGTAATTTCTTTTGCCACGACAACAAACTTACATCTTTAGAAGGTTTACCTAAAGAGATTGGTAGAATTCTTTGGATCTCTTTTGCAAAAGGGATCCATTTCACAGAAGAGGAAATCAGAAAAGTATCCAAGATCAAAGGGAGAGTTTATATCATTGAAGAATAAGACGCCCTAATCTATAGTATTGTATGATCAAAGTGATTCAAGAAAACGTCGATCTTAGTGCTTTGTACCTAGACCGATTGCCAGATTTCTTGGAAGATGTGATAGTGAAGGGTAATTTCCTTTGCTACAACAACTCCCTCACATCCTTGGAAGGGGCGCCAGAGAAAGTAGAAGGTCATTTCTCTTGCACCAACAACTCCCTCACTTCTCTGAAAGGGGCGCCAAAGGAAGTAGGACGTTATTTCCATTGCTACAACAACTCTCTGACTTCCCTGAAAGGAGCACCAGAGAAAGTAGGAGGCAGTTTCCATTGCTACAACAACTCTCTCACTTCCTTGGAAGGTGCTCCAGAGAAAGTAGAAGGCGATTTCTTTTGTGACCAAAACCCTCTCACTTCTCTAGAAGGGTCACCAATGGAAGTAGGTGGTGATTTCTATTGCTACAACAACTCTCTGGCTTCCCTGAAAGGTGCTCCAGAGAAAGTAGGCGGTGATTTCTCGTGCTACAACTCTCTCACTTCCTTAGAAGGCCTACCTAAAGAGATTGGTGGAAATCTTTGGATCTCTTTTGCAAAAGGAATCTATTTCACAGAAGAGGAAATTAGAAAAGTATCTAAGATCAAAGAGTATGTTTATATCCTTGAAGAATAAGACGCCCTAAGCTATAGTATTGTATGCCAAAAGTGATTCAAGAAGATGTCGATCTTAGGAGTTTGCACCTAGACCGATTGCCAGATTTTCTCGAAGATGTGATAGTAAAGGGTGAGTTCTATTGCACCAACAACTCTCTCACATCTTTGGAAGGAGCACCAATGGAAGTGGGTGGGCATTTCTATTGCTCCAACAACTCCCTCACATCCTTGGAAGGAGCACCAAAGAAAGTAGGTGGGCATTTCTTTTGCTCCAACAACTCCCTCACATCTTTGGAAGGAGCACCAGAGAAAGTAGGTGGAAGTTTCTATTGCTACAACAACTCTCTCACTTCCTTGGAAGGAGCTCCAAAGAAAGTAGGTCGTGATTTCTATTGCGACCATAACTCTCTCACTTCCTTAGAAGGCCTACCTAAAGAGATTGGTGGAAATCTTTGGATCTCTTTTGCAAAAGGAATCTATTTCACAGAAGAGGAAATTAGAAAAGTATCTAAGATCAAAGGGAAAGTTTATATCCTTGATGCCTAAGACGCCCTAAGCTATAGTATTGTATGCCAAAAGTGATTCAAGAAGATGTCGATCTTAGGAGTTTGCATCTCGAGAAACTACCAGATTTCTTGGAAGATGTGATAGTGAAGGGTGATTTCTATTGCCCCTACAACTCTCTCACATCCCTGAAAGGTGCTCCAAAGAAAGTAGGTGGTGATTTCTATTGCCACAACAACTCTCTCACATCCTTAGAAGGAGCACCAAAGGAAGTAGGTGGAAGTTTCTTATGCCCCTACAACTCTCTCACATCCTTAGAAGGAGCCCCAAAGGAAGTAGGTGGGTATTTCTTTTGCTCCTACAACTCTCTCACTTCCTTGGAAGGCCTACCTAAAGAGATTGGTGAAGATCTTTATATCTCCTTTGCAAAAGGAATCTATTTCACGGAAGAAGAGATAAGAAAAGTGTCAAATATTAAAGGGAGAGTTTATATCATTGAAGCCTAAGACGCCCTAATCTATAGTATTGTATGCCAAAAGTGATTCAAGAAGATGTCGATCTTAGTGATTTGTACCTCGAGAAACTACCAGATTTTCTGGAAGATGTGATAGTGAAGGGTGATTTCTTTTGCTGCAACAACTCTCTCACTTCCTTGGAAGGGGCTCCAAAGAAAGTAGGTGGTGGTTTCTATTGCGAATACAACTCTCTCACTACTCTGAAAGGGGCACCAGAGAAAGTAGGCAGTGATTTCAATTGCTCCAACAACTCTCTCACATCCTTAGAAGGTCTACCTAAAGTGATCGGTGGAGATCTTTATATCTCCTTTGCAAAAGGAATCTATTTCACAGAAGAGGAAATTAGAAAAGTATCCAAGATCAAATGGAGAGTTTATATCAGTGAAGCCTAAGACGCCCGAAGCTATAGTATTGTATGCCAAAAGTGATCCAAGGAGATGTCAGTCTTAGTGCTTTGCACCTAGACCGATTACCAGATTTCTTGGAAGATGTGATAGTGAAGGGTCATTTCTTTTGCCACAACAACTCTCTCGCTTCCTTGGAAGGGGCACCAGAGAAAGTAGGTGGAAGTTTCTATTGTCACAACAACTCGCTCACATCCCTGAAAGGGTCACCAGAGAAAGTAGGTGGAAGTTTCTATTGTCACAACAACTCGCTCACATCCCTGAAAGGGTCACCAGAGAAAGTAGGCGGTGATTTCTCTTGCTACAACAACTCTCTCACATCCTTAGAAGGAGCACCAGAGAAAGTAGGTGGTAATTTCTTTTGCCACAACAACTCTCTCACTTCCTTGGAAGGAGCACCTAAAGAGATCGGCGGAAATCTTTATATCTCTTTTGCAAAAGGAATCTATTTCACGGAAGAGGAAATTAGAAAAGTGTCAAATATTAAAGGGAAAGTTTATATCCTTGATGCCTAAGACGCCCTAAGCTATAGTATTGTATGATCAAAGCGATTCAAGGAAATGTCGATCTTAGTGATTTGTACCTCAAGAAACTACCAGATTTCTTGGAAGATGTGATAGTGAAGGGTGATTTCTCTTGCCACAACAACTCCCTCACATCCTTGGAAGGAGCACCAAAGAAAGTAGGTGGGCATTTCTTTTGCTCCAACAACTCCCTCACATCTTTGGAAGGAGCACCAGAGAAAGTAGGTGGAAGTTTCTATTGCTACAACAACTCTCTCACTTCCTTGGAAGGAGCTCCAAAGAAAGTAGGTCGTGATTTCTATTGCGACCATAACTCTCTCACTTCCTTAGAAGGCCTACCTAAAGAGATTGGTGGAAATCTTTGGATCTCTTTTGCAAAAGGAATCTATTTCACAGAAGAGGAAATTAGAAAAGTATCTAAGATCAAAGGGAAAGTTTATATC